>Ga0209643_1000676_pt1 | contig 48770 bp, 47 predicted proteins | sample AutmiccBRH37_all_FD_187383 | JGI IMG/M metagenome (GOLD analysis project Ga0209643, IMG submission 187383) | Deep subsurface microbial communities from Mt. Terri, Switzerland - Autotrophic microbial communities BRH/37_all (SPAdes) (version 2) | ecosystem: Environmental > Aquatic > Deep...
GGGCTGTCCTGGCCGTGGCCCTGCACGCGTCCTCGGGGCATGCGCTGCTTGACGGCGAGGCGCTCGACCTCCTCCAGCGCGCCCAGCCCCTGCCGCCCCCGCCACCGGAGGTGACGGGCGACCGCATCAATCTGGTCGTCCCGGTGCAGTTCCACGTTCGGTAGGGGGGGGCGCTGTGGCGAATCCTGCGCTATGTGGTCGGTTCCGCCGAGCGGGATGACGACATCAACCTTTCGGGCGAACGTGGCGTGCCAGTGGCCGAAAAGAGAGGAGTGATCTGTTTGCCGTGATGTCGGGCGGGGGGGGGCTGGCTCTGGCATCGGTACCACCGCAACCGCCGTAAGAGACGGGTGGGGTATTCTGCGCCACTTCGCCGCACCGCCGGCGTCTCAGGAAAGCATGCCCTCACAGGGGGCATATTCAATCGACGGCACTTGCGGGAGAAGTTCGAATCCCGCTCTGGAATCCGAAAATCTCAACGTTAACAACAAGTTATTGGCGGAGAGGGAGGGATTCGAACCCTCGATACGGTTTCCCGTATACACACTTTCCAGGCGTGCGCCTTCAACCACTCGGCCACCTCTCCAGGGTGGCCCCAGCCGGAGAAACCTCTGGCTGGGGAGGCCCGGAACATAGCGGACGCAAACGCCGATGACAAGACCTCAAAAACGCCTTTCCCAGCCTTGCGGTCCAGCCTTTTGGCATAGGGCAAAAACGGAAAATTCGCTTGAAGTTACGGTGTGTTCCGGGCAAACTTTACCACTAAGGGGTAAGAACGCTCCCTAACCTCCAATATTCTTCAGCTCCCGCAAGGGGCGCAACGCATGCCGCAAGGGGTTCCTCGCAATGGTTGGTCGGGTCCTGGGGTGGGTGTTCATGGGGTTGGCCATTCTCATCGCGTCGGCGGACGTCGTGATGGCTCTGGGCAGCGCAGATTACGATAGCCTGGCCACCGGCGAAATTTGGACCTTGATCGCCGGGCGCTCGCCTGACTTCGCGGCTGACGGCGCGGCTGGCCTGTCGGGCACCTTGGGCCATCTGGGCGCCTGGGTGATGGACCTTCCGGCGTGGGTGGTCATGGGGCCGCTCGGCCTGCTGATGGTGACCGTGTTCCGCCGCCGGCGCTTCCGTCATCGCCCGTTGTTCCGCCATCCCCGCACCATCGGCTGAAACTGCGGCCGCCAACGCTTTTTTCCTATCCGAACAACGCGTCGATGGATGACTGGTCCATGGTGCCTTCGGCAGCCTTGGGCGATGCCGCCTTACGGGTTTTGGCGTGGTCGTACAGGCCGGCCATCTGGAGCGCACAGTCGGTGTTCGTCAGGATGTTGGCGAACAGGTCGGTGCCGGCGTCCCACGACCCGATGCGCGCGGTCAGGCCGGAGGCTGCTTCGGTGGCCTCGAACAGGGTCTGGTGGACGCCGGGCGTGGCGGCGACTCGCGCCACCGTTTCGGCTGGCGGCGTGCTTCCCCGGTAAGCGCAGCGGCACAGGGTGATGAGGTCCTCGATCACCCTGGCATCGTCAAACAGGATGTCCAGAACGTGGCGCATGTAGAAGGTCTGCGCATCCAGGCCGCCCGCGCCGGGCACCCGGAACGTGGACCCGATGCGCTGCATGCTGCCGTTGGCGAACTGCTCCGGATAAACTTCAACCAGCGAATTATAGAACGCGGTGAATCGCTGCCGATACTCTGCGGTCGTAGCCGACATTTTGACTGTCCCGAACTGTCCCCTGGTCGCCTTGTTAGCATTTCAGGGCCTGAGGTTGCAAAACCTTCGTGTTCATGACTCCGTGTGACGCATCTTTTGGGAAACGGTGGTGGTCGGCTTCGCGTTGGTCTGATTGCAGCAGTTTGCCCCCATATGAGGACGCGCGCCATGACCAAGGTTCCCTTTGCCGCCCTGTTTGCCGGTTGCCTGATCGCTTTTCCCGCAGCGGCCCAGGATGCCTCCCAGGAGCGCGGTGTCCCCTTGCAGAGCAGCCCCGCCGCCACCGACGACAAGCCGGCCGTGCAAGGCCCCCGGCGCGCCGACACCATCCTGTGGCACGCCGATGACCTGATGGGGAAGGACATCCGCAACGCGCGCGACGAAACCCTGGGCAGCGTTCAGGACATCATCATCAACGCGCCCCAAGGCGCCGTCCATGTGCTGGTCGATGTCGGGGGCGTGGTCGGCATCGGTGAGGAACGGGTGGCCATCGGCCTGCATGAGCTTTCCGTGACCCAGGACGGCGCCCTGGTGCTCGACAGCACGGCCGACCAGTTGGCCGCCCGTCCGCAGTACCGCTTCCCGGAAAGCCCCACCACCGGCAGCATCCGCCCCGGCGCCAAGACTCCGCAAGCCGCGGCCGGCCAGGGGCAGCCCTCCCAGGGGCCGCAGTACGTGCCGGGGGCAACGTCCGATGTCGAGTCGGAGGTTCGCGAGGAGCGCGCCCAGGTCCCCGATGACGCGGTGCGCGACACCGGCCTCGCCCAGATCCTGCGTGGGGGCGTGACCGGCCCAGCCAGTACCGAGGCCGACGTCACCTTTGACAACCGGGGTGAGTTTCTCGACGCTGCCGGGCGCCGGTTGCAGGACTTCCACCAGCGCATCGAAACGCGGACCCTTGACCCGGCGACCGAACAGGACCTCGCCGAACAGTATGAGGAAGCCGCGTCCCGCTATCAGGCGTTACAGGCGGCCTCGGACGAGGCTTGGCCGACGGCGCTCAAGAACTTCCGCATGAGCCTCGCCCGCCTCCAGGACAATTGGCAGCAAGCCGAGGGCGTGCCCGGCCCAGGCCAGACGGTGCCCCCCGCCGGTACGGACTGACAGTGACTTGCGCCGCAGACGGCAGTCAGCCGTTCCAAGGCCCAGGGGGTGCTAACATAAAAGGCCGGGCTCTGGCCCGGACCCGCCAGGAGACTCAGTCTCCTGGACCTCGGGTGCAATGGCGGCACAGAGCCGCGCGTAGCGCATCAAATGCTGGAAGTTTCTGCCTGCGGCGCAAGGTGCGGGAATGACCATTTCAGGGGTCCCGAATTCATGGGGTCCCAATTCATGGGGTCCCAATTCATGGGGTCAAGGGGCCGCTCGGCCCCTTGCGGGTCCGGGCAGAGCCCGGCTTTACGTCAGCCAGAGCCTGCCTTGACGTATTAACCTCCGCCCGCCCGCCCGCCCGCCCGCCCGCCCGCCCAGCCATGCCATGTTCACGCCTAGGCCTCTTTGTCTTCCCCTTCCCCTTCCGGGGCGGCGAGGTGGGCGCGGGTGGCGCGCAGGCGGTTGATGACGGCGGCGACGCGTTTCTGGATGTCGACCAGGGTTTCGTGGGCGGCCGGGGGCAGATCTTCCTGAAGGGCGCGCGATACGGCGGTGGCGAGGTCCTCGCTTTCGGCCAAGCTGTCTTCGACCAGCATTCTGCGGTGGTCGGCGCTGAGCACGTCGCGGACGCGGCGGACGACGTCCTCGACGACTTCGCGGTCGTCGTTGGGGTCGCCGGGATAGCCGCCCATCTCGATCATGCGCCGTTCCAGCAGGGCGGACATTTCGGCCCGTTCGTCGGACTGGGCGCGGAACAGGGCCGATAGTTTGGGCGAGTCGATATGGGTCAGGTCGGCGGCCTCGGCCAGATGTTCAGCCGACCGCTTGCAGGCCACCACCACATCGTCCAGGGCGACTTCGCCGTTGCTGCGGAACACGGACATCTCGGAAGAAGCCTCCTGGGTTCGGGTGCCTGGGGACTGGGTGCCTGACGGCTTGCGAAGTGCCTCGCCGCCGGTGACGGGCACGAATATGGGCAACGCACCGGGCAGCACGGAAAACACCGCCGGAGTCCGGGTGGTCAACTCGCCGTCCGTGTTGATGGGCATGGACCGGCTGGTGCGCACGACAATCGTCTTGCCCCTCAGGTGCAACACCCCGCGCCATGTCTGGTGACGCCCGGCCCGAAAAGCCGGCAGGTGCAGCAGGAGCCGCCAAAGTGACCGCACCTTCAAACTGTAGAGGTCCAGCGATCCGTCGTCCAGCGCGGCTTCTTCGGCGACCAGCATGCCGCCGCCATAGAACCGGCCGTTGCCGACCGATACCTGATAGGCGTAGGAGTCCTGTTCATGGCCATCGACGCGGATGGTGGCCCTGAATGGGCGGCAGCGGCGCGCGGCGGTCAGCAGCGCCAGGGGATAGCTTAGCACGCCCCAGCGGGCGTTGCGGTCGCGGCTGCGCTGCATGGTCCGCGCGATTTCCACGCTGGCACCCAGACTGGCGACGTTGAAGAAGTGCTTGCCGTTGACGCACCCCAGGTCGATGAGCCGCGTATGCCCATTGGCGATGATGCGGCAGGCCCCGACCAGGTCGTTGGGAATGCCCAGTCCGCGCGCCAGGTCGTTGGCCGTGCCCAGCGGCAGGATGCCGAGCGGCAGGCCGCTGGCCAGAACCGCCTCGATGACGCCATTGAGCGTTCCGTCGCCGCCGCCGACCACCACCCGGTCGGCCTCGCCAGCGTGGGCGGCAACAAGGGCGGGCAAGGCGCCCGGCGAGTCACCCTCGTGGACGGTCACGTCCTGGCCGCTGTCCCGCAGTACGGCGATGCCGGCCCCGATTTCGGCTTGGCCCTTTGCGCTGTGGGGGTTGATGACAAGCAGTGTCCGACCGCCCTGCCGGCCCTGGCCCGAGTGCGTCATGAAGATTGGGTTTGGTGGGGCGGCCGACCCTTGGAAACCGCGCCCTGCTCGTGGGCCTCGATTTCCCGCCGCAAGGTGTCGCGGTATTCGCGCAGGCTGCCATCGGCGTCTGGCTCATCGCGCAGGCGGGCCTCCAGACGTTCCAACTCGCCGCGCGCGGCTTGATATTCCTGATCGTTCATGGAAATGGCCTCTTAATCCTGTCCCACGACCAACGGCAGGGGACGCGCCAGGGTTCCAGTCAGGTGTGTCCGGTAGGGGAAGGGTGGGCCGAGGGGTGGCCTAGTCGCCGCAGCGGCGGACCGAGGCGCAGCGATCCGGCTGATCGGGGTCGCACTGCTTGACCCATCGGCAGTCGTCCTCCTCGGGCTTGGCGCCACGGACGGCCGGTGTGCCTTCGGACCCGCCAGCCGGGATCTTGGCCGGTGCGGGCGCAGGTGCGGGGGCGGGCGGTTCCGCTGGGGGGGCCGCGGCCGGTTTGGTGTTGGGAACCGGCGTGGCGTCCTGCGGCGGCGCGGCGGGTTGCTCCGCAGGCGCTTTGGGAGGCTGCGCCTTCGGGGGTTGTGCCTTTGCGGCCGGGCTCTTGGTGGCCGGAGCCGTTGGGGTGGCCGGGGCTGTGGGGGGCTGCGTTGTCGCTGCTTCGGTGGCCGGGGCAGTCCCCGGAAGCGTCTTGGCTGGTGCGGTCGGCTGCGGGTCGGCGGCCTTGGCGGGCGGAGCCGGACGCGGCGACGGTTCGGCTTTTGGCTCGGCGGGGGGCACCACAGGGCGCACCACGGGGGCGACCTCAGCGGCCGGCGCCTTTACAGGCTCGGGAGTCGGCGCCGGATCGGCAGCCTTAACGTCAGGCTTTGCAGGCTGGACAGGCTCACGCGGGGTGGTTGGTTCGGGCGGCGCCACGGCACGCACGGCCGGCGGCGTCGGGGCAGGCTGTGCGGGCGCAGCGGGTTTAGGGGGCGGTGCGGCGTCGCGCGGTTGCAGGGGGGCGACCGCCGATGGCTCGGAGGCCACGGGGTCGGCCACCGGCGCGGCCACTGGCGCGGGGGTGTCGAAGTCGTCAGGGGGGGCCGGATCGGCAGTGGCGGCGGGCGGCTTGCGGTCACGGACCGCTTCCACCATGGCCGAACGCCAGTCACGGGCCGCCGGGCTGATGTACAGCGCCCCAATGGCCGCCGATGCGATCAGCACCACGGTTATCACCGTGCCCGTGATCCAGGGGTGGTGGCGCGGCGGTGTCGGTTCGACGGCGGCGGCGTGGCGGGGAATGCGCGGAACCGGGCGTGGCTTGGCTCGGCCGGCTTTGCCGGTCGAGGCTGCGCGAGAGCCAGAGCCAGAGTTGGAACCCGGTTCAGACGGCAGGGGCGGCGCGGTCCGCGTCGTCTGCCCGACATGGTTCCGTGCGTTGCCGTCGATCACCGGGATCAGGCGCCCCTCGACGATGGCATCGGGTTCCATGCCCAGTTGCTCGTACTGGACCTCCCCCGTGAATCGGCAGCCATCGGTGAAGGTCACGCCACGGGCCTTGATGATGCCGGCCACGTTGCCAGACACCACGGCGTCGTCCGCCTCGATGGTCGCGCGCAGGCGGCCGTGTGGGCCGACCTTGAGGCGTATGGCATCGACAATACCATCCACCTCGCCCTCGATTTCGAGGTCGCCAGTGCTGACGATACGGCCAGTCACCTGCAGGTCCGGGGCAAAAAACGAGGGCCCTGGGCGCGGTGGGCAACGGTCGGGCGGTGTGGCGCTTTGAGCAGACATCCGTGGGCGCGGCCTTCCTTCTTGTGCGTCCAGTTTACGCTGATTGTTGCGCCAAAGGCTATAGGCGCCGCGCAGCCCTCAAAAAGGTTTGTGGTGTCGCAATGCAAAACGGCCGCCGCCCCGGATGGGGTCGGCGGCCGTTGCGTCAGCGGCCGGGGCCGCCAGCGATTAGTTCGACGGTTTGCGGAACACGATTTCGACCCGGCGGTTGCGCGCCTCGACCATGTCGTCGGGGGTCTTGATCTGAAGCTGTTCCTCGCCATAGGCCTCCAGCGCCATGTCGCGCGGGGGAACGCCCAGCATCGACAGGGAGTCGGCCACCGCTTCGGCGCGGCGCTGGGACAGCAGCATGTTGCGCTGGTCGGCACCGGTCGTGTCGGTGTGGCCGGAGATCACCACCACCACCGGCGCGGCGTCGGCATAAGCGGCGGCTGCGGCGCTCAGGACGGCGCGTGCCGTGTCGTCAACGCGGGCCGAGGCGTTCTCGAAGAAGACCATGAACGGCCCCGGCGGGGCGGCGACGGCGACCGGGGCGGGTTCCGGCTCAAGCGCGGCCATGGCGGCGTCATAGACGCTGCGGCAGGCTGCGATGTCGGCCGGCTGATGGCCCTCTTCCTGCTCTTGGATCCAGCAGTCGTAGCCGGCCTGGGCCCGTGCGGCGACGACGGGCTTGGTGGTCCGCGCGTTGGCTTCGAGGCGGGTCAGCAGGGCGGAGCGGGCACCGTTCAGCACCTCGACTTCACTCTGCGCCACGTCCCGCTCTGCGACCGACTGCGGCAGGACCAGCGCACCACCGGCAACGGCACGTGCCTTGTTCAGGAAGTACTCGGCGTCCCGCCAGTCGTATTCCGCCCGCTCGGCAGCGGCCAGATCGACGTACTCCTTGTGCAGGGACTGGTTGAACGCGCCGCCCTCGACCGGCATGTCAGCCACCCCTTCGACGTCCCAGCGCGCCGCGCAGGCCGACAGCATTCCGACGGCAGTCGCCGCCAGCAGAACTTTTTTGAGCATTCGGCACGTCCCTCTTTTTTCTGCGTGGCGTCCCTCAGCCACGGCCCCCTGCGGCACTGCCCGCAACCGGAAACCGACGCAAACGCGTCGCCCCTACGGTAAATGCACTAGGCTTGCGCATCAAGCAAAGCTTTGCCGCATTCCAACAGAATTCTTCGGTTGCCCGGTCAAATACGGGTAACCGCCCCAGTGCGGCGGGGTTTCCCGCCAAACGGAACCATGGCCGATATGGGCAATCAGGGCAAGTGCCCGGTCCCGGCGTGGCCGTCAGATCAGGTCGATTTCCTCGGCCATCGGACCCTTCTTGCCCATGCGCGTTGCCAGTCGAACGCGCTGGCCCGCCTCAAGGTCCTGAAGACCCGAACGGTTCAGGGACCCGATGCCGACGAACACGTCCTTGCCGCCGGCATCGGGCGTGACGAAGCCAAAGCCCTTTTCGGCGCTGAAGAACTTGACGACGCCTTCGACCGTGGCGTCCATCTCGGGTTCGGTTCCGCTGTCGTCCACCGAAACGATGGTGGACACCTGCGGACCCTTCGGACCCTCCTCCAGGTCACAGATGATGACGGCGCCCTGGGCGATGTTCTGAAGCCCGTGCTGCTGCACCACCGAGATATGGAGGAATGCGTCTGAGGACCCGTCCTGCGGGGCGACGAAGCCGAAGCCCTTGGAGGAGTTGAACCACTTGACGGTGGCCGAGATCCCCGTCTGGAGCGGGGCCGACGGCCGGAAGGAGCGGGTGTTCATAGCGGAAAGAACGCCTTTTACTGGATAAAAACCAGGATCATGGATAACCGATTCTTTGGCGGGGTCCAAGTGAGACTCTGCGGCGGGGTCTGGTCGCCCCGCCGGCCTCGCCCCGCCGACTCGGACAACACTTTGATTGTTAATGTTTTCCGTCTCTTCTCCGAGCGCCCCCCGCGCGGCCGGAGTATGCCGTTCGCACGGGGGGCACGGGCGGTTCTGGGCTCCATCCGGGTCCTTGTGTGCGATTCTATCCGATTCGCCCCTGTCAGGCCGCGCGCACGCCGGCCAGGAACGTCTCGACAGTCCGGCCCAGGTTGCCCGACACGCGGCTCAACCCGTCGGCTGCGGCGCCCACCTTCAGGGCCGCCTCTCCGGCGTCGTCGGCGGCCTGGGACACGCCGTGGATGTTGTGGGACACCTCCTCGGTGCCACGCGCCGCCTGCTGCACATGACGGGAGATTTCGGTGGTGGCCGCCGTTTGCTGGTCAACCGCCGCCGCGATGGCGACGGCGGTGGCGTCGATGCGGCCGATGATGGCATCGATCCCGGCGATGGCGTTCACCGCGCCTTGGGTCTTTTCCTGAACCGAGGCGATCTGGCTGACGATTTCGTCGGTGGCCTGGGCGGTTTGTCCGGCCAGGCGCTTGACCTCGTTGGCGACCACGGCGAATCCCTTGCCGGCATCCCCCGCCCGCGCCGCCTCGATGGTGGCGTTGAGGGCCAGGAGGTTGGTCTGGCTGGCGATGTCGGTAATCAGGCGTACCACGTCGCCGATCCGCTGTGCCGCATCGGCCAATGCCGCCACGGCGGCGCCGGCCACATGGGCCTCGCTGACCGCCTCGGCGGCAATCATCCCGGAGTCCCGGACCTGACGGCCGATTTCGGCCACGGTGACAGCCATTTCCTGAGCCGCCGCCGCCGCAGTGTCCACGTTGGTGGCCGCCTGGGACGATGCCGATGCCACGGCGGCGCCCTGGGACCGGGTCCGTTCAGCGGTATCGACCATGACGTCGGCCGCCCCACCGAGACCGGCGCAGGCCTCGCTGACGCTGCTCATCAGGTCCCGCACCGAACTGTCGAAATCAGCCGCCAGGGCATCGAGCCGCCGCACCCGCTGGTGATCGGCCGCTTGCTTGCGCGCCGCCTCCGCCTCCAGGGCGCGCTGGGCGTCGGCATGGCCCCGCAGGACCTCCAGCGCACGGGCGACGGCGCCGATTTCGGAGCGGTGACCGACATCGGGAACCACCACGCCGGTCTCCCCGGCGGCCAGTTTTTCGACGCAGTGGGTCAGGCGTTCCAGCGGCGCGGTGATCGACCGGGCGATGGCGAAGGACGCCGCCGCCACGGCGAGCCCGGCCAGCGTGCCGCCGATCAGCAGCATCAGGCGGGCCGTCTGGCGCACCTGATCGGCCGCCACCGCCGCCGCCGCCACCGCCGCGCCGGCCTGGGCGGTGAGCGCGTCGGCCGCCTCGGTCATTCCGGCCAGCACCTCGGCAAGGGTCTCGCGCACAACGGCCTGGGCCGCCACGGCGTCGGTGTAGTCCTGGAGCGTCCGCGTGTAGGCACCCACCGCCTCGGACAACGCCGCCTTGGTGGCATCGTCGAACGGCCCGCCGAACAGCGCGAAGTCCAGTTCGTTGGCGGCCTTGCGCAGGTGCCCGCGCGCATCATCGTCGGGCTGCGCCAGGAACGCCTGCTCGAATCGCTTAAGGGCCTGGACGCGGCCCAGGATGGCGCCGACGCCGGGCCACAAAACCAGTTCCTTTTCGATTCGCGCCACCGGCTCGGCCAGGGCGCGGCGCAGACCCTCGCTGTCGTCCCGGCCAATGTGGTTGACGGTTCCGACGTAGTCCCCGAACACCCGCTCGGCCTCGGCCAGCCCGGCGGCGTAGACCTGAAGGTGCGGCAATTCCTCCGCCGTCATCGCCCCGGCGCGCTCCATGGCGGCCATGGCGGTGGTGCCCGCCTCGGCAAAGGCGGCGGCGCCGCCGACCGGATCCTGCCCCGCCTGCTGGTGGGCAAGGTGCATCACCAGCACCGCCTCGCGCAGGGTCCGTGCCTCGGCGCTGAGGGCGGTCATGCGGTCACTGTTGGTGGCGTAGTCGCGCATGGTCGCGTCGCTCACCACATGCACGACAATGCCGCCGGTCAGCGACAGCAACCCCATGGCGACGATGATGGTGATGCGCCTGGCAATCGACAGGCAGTCCCACAGGCGGGACGTGTTGGTGTTGGCAGGGAGGACGTCAGGCAGACGATGCGCGGTCATGGCCGGTTCCCGGTGCTACACGATGCTGCCATGCAAGATCATGCAGTCCGGTCCGGCTGACGAGGGATCGTTTCGTGACTCCTGCCTACAGGCGGATTCTGTCGAACGAGTCCGCCTGTAGCGGTGACGTGCCGCCGCCATTGGCGTCGTCCTCGGCCGCTTCGGGCGCCGCCTCGCCGGCCCACGAGGGGTCGGCCACGGTGCGGCCTTCGTGACGGCGCAGCAGGTCCTCGGCGCGGGCGAGGTTCTTTTCGATGACCGCCGTCAGGCGTCCGCCCCCGCCGCCGTCGCGGTAGGCCGCCAGGGCATCGCGGAAGGCCACCGAGGCCAACCGCATGGCTTCCGGCTCGCCGCTGTACTTGGCAATCAGGAACAGGGCCGATCCCATGTTGTTGCGAGTCGCGGCGTAGAGCAGCGGCGCGGCGTCGAGGGTGCGCACCTCGCAGGCCTGGCGGGACACGTCCACGGCCTTGCGCAGGGCCTCCATGCTTTTGAAGTGGTCGCCGTAGACCTGCAACACCTGGGCGATGGTGTTCATCAACTCGGCCCAGCGCCACGGGTCGTCGGCGCGGGTGAACACGCTGACGGCGTATTGCAGGTGGCCGATGGCGTCCTTGAGGGCCTGTTCGTCGCCGGTCGCCTTGTCGAGGCGGAACAGCACCCCGCCCAGGCGGGCGTGCAGGCCGCCCCAGGCGCGCGGCTCGGCCTCGCGGTTCAGGGCAGACAGGGCGTTCTTGAAGGCACCGACCGCCTCGCGCAGGGGGCCTTCCTGGTCCTTGACCGGCAGGCGTTCGGCGGTCGCCTGCAACACCAGGCCCAGGGCCTTGTTGAGCTGCGCCCAGTGGTCATGGGCCTCGCGCGGCAGACGTTCGATGGCCTGGCGATAGGCGTCGGCGGCCCACCCCAGCGCGTCGGCCCGGCCGCTGCCCAGGCCGGCGGCGGCGGCGGCATAGCCAAAGGCGCCCAGCACCTCGGCCGCCTCGCCGGCAGACAGCGTGGCGGGCGGGGACAGGCCCAGGCCGCGCGCCTGCTCGACCAGCTTGAGCAGGGCGGCCGGCGCGCCGCCCAGGGCGGCCACCGCGACGGCCCGCAACAACGGGTGCCAGGCGGCGTCGAAATCGGCCGGGATGGTCAGCGCCACGTCTTCGGGCGGGCCGAAACCGCCGCGCGCTCCGACCGGGTCCGAGGCGGCGGAAAAGCGCAGTTCGATGACCCGGCCGCTGGCGTCCTCGCCGCCCCAGATCAGCAGGTCGGCGCCGTCGTCGGCCAACATCTGGCGGGCGGCCAGACGGCTCGCCCGCAGGTCGCGGACCATCTGGCCCTCCTCGACCGGCGGCAGGGCGCCCGTGACGTCGCGCACGGTCACCCGATCGAGTCCCTGCAAGGCCTCGATCAGGTAGGGCCGTTGGTCGAATTCGGGATCGAGGGACAGCGGGGCGACGGCCACCTCGGCCACCCGTCCGGCCGCCACCGGCCGCGCCGGGGTGCCGAGCAGCACGTCGAACAGCCGGCCCAGGAAGGTCTGGCCGCTACGCGCCCCGGTCAGGCCCGAGGGCAGGGCGGTATTTGCCCCCCCGCCCGTGTTCTGGGGCACCGGCACCAGGGCCGTACCGGGCGTGGCCGGTGCCGGACGCAGCGGCGGGGCGGACAGGGCGGTGACAAGCCGTTCGTCGGCGGCGCGCAGGCGACGGGCCATGCGGGTCATCATCTTGAGGGCGGCGGTCGGTTCGGTCTGCATCAGGCGCAGGAACTGGGCGCGCGGGATGACCTTGACGGTGACGGCGGTTTCGCAGCGGGCGGTGATGTTGCGCGGCCCCTTGTCGAGCACGCCGATCTCGCCAAACAGTTCGCCTTTGCCGAGGGATGCCAGCTTGACCACGCCCTGGGGGCCGGTCTTGCTGATTTCCACCTGGCCGGCTTCGACCATGAACGCGGCGTCGCTGTCTTCCCCTTCAAGGAAGATGATCTCGCCGGCCTGGAAGCGCCGTTCTTCGGTTTTGCTCACGCTGGCCGCCGTTCCATTCAGCCCTGGCCCGACTCGCCGGTTTCGCCCTCACCTTCGCCGTCCGGGGAGGCATGGCGGATGGCGCCCTGGTAGACCTGCGCGCGGATCTCGCCGCGCTGCACGTCGATGCAGCGGTTGGCGTTGTCGTCCTCGCCCAGGCTCAGGGTGATGGCGCCGGCCTCGATTTCCGTGGCGACCTGTTCGTCGGGCAGGCCCAGCGCCTTGGCGATGGCCCCGACCAGCGCATTGATCTCGTCGTAGTGTTCGCGGCCGTCCGACATGGCCACCTCCATCATCCTCATCGAAAACTCGTGCTATGGCCTATCATGCGCCGCACCCGGAGAAAACGAAAACTCATCCGTTCCCGGTGAGGAGGGCGTCGGCCGCCTCGCGTTCCCGCGCGTACTCGACCAGGGTGTCGATCAGGGCGCGCACGCGGGCCGGCACGAAGTCGCGGTTGGGCCAGACCAGAAAGATGTCGCGCACCACGGTATCCCAGTCCGGCAGCACCTGGACCAATCGTCCGTCGGCGAGGGCTCCGGCGACGATGGGGCGGGGCACGAACAGGATGCCGTGGCCTTGGAGGGCGGCTTCGGTGGCCAGTTCCATCTCGTCAACCACCAGCACGCCGGCCGCCTCGTGGACCACGGTTTCGCCCGTGGTGTGGTGGGTGAAGCTCCAACGGTCGAGCGGGTCGGCCACGATCAGGCGGTGGTCCGGCAGATCGCGCGGATGCCCCGGCACCCCGGCGCGGGCCAGATAGCCCGGCGCGGCGACCAGGGCGGTGGCGATGCCCGCGATGCGTCGGCAGATGAACCGGCTGTCGGTCTGCTCCCCGGCCCGCAGGGCGAGGTCGAACGGCTCGGCGAACAGGTCATAGTTGACGTTGGACAGTTTGAGTTGAAGCCGTACCTCCGGGTAGCGCCCCATGAAGCGCAGCCACGCCGGCCCCATCCAGGCCTTGGCGAGGTTGACCGGGGCCAGCACCGTGATGCGGCCGCGCAGGCCATGCAACGCCTCGTCCAGCGCGCCGGTCGCCTGACGCAGTTCGGCCAGCAGTGGCTGGCAGCGCGCGTAGTAGCTTTCCCCGGCGTTGGTCAAGGTCACCCGGTGGGCCGAGCGGTGCAGAAGCTGGCAGTCCAGCACTTCCTCCAGGCGGCGGATGCGGCGCGACAGGGTGGCCGGAGGCACCTCCATGGCCTCGGCGGCGCGGGAGAACCCGCCGTGATCGACCACGGCAATGAACAGGGCGAGATCGTCAAGAACGGGGGCCACAGGTTAATCCCAAAAATGGAATCGATGGACGCATAATTGACCGTATCATCCAGTTTCGGGATTTGACATCCTCTGGCTCAATGATGCATCCGTCCATAGAGGTTTTCCGATGATCCCCGCCCGTTATGCCCAGATCGTGTTTTCCGCCGCCATGGCGACCATGATGGCCTTCCTGATGACCTTCCTGGTGACCTTGCTGAACACCGGATTCGATGCCGGCTTTGCGGCGCGCTGGATGCAGGCGTTCATCATCGCCGCCCCGGTCGCCTTTGGCGCCGTCCTCACCGTCGCCCCCATCGCCCGCCGCATCACCGCCGCCCTGACCGCGCCGCAGGGTTTGAAGGCGGAGTAGAAAGATTTCGCGGGCCGCCGCCCGACCCGCTTGGGGCAAGCTTCAAACCCCTTTTGTTTCTTCTAGAAACCAAGGGAAGCCTGGAGCGTAGCTCCGGGCTGGCGGCAGCCATCCGCGCCAGCGGCAGCAATCCGCCTCAGACCTCCACCTTCGCGATGTCCTCGTTCCACAGGGCTGGATTGTCGCGGATGAAGTCGGCCATCATGGTCTTGCATTCGGCGTCGTCCAGAACCCGCACCGCCGCCCCGCGTGCCCGCAGGAATGTCTCGTTGCCGCCGAAGGTCTCGGACTCGCCGATGACCACGCGGCCGACCCCGAACTGAACGATGGTGCCCGCGCACATCATGCACGGGCTGAGCGTCGTATAGAGCGTCACATCGCGGTAGGAGGTCTGGCGGCCGGCGTCGCGGAAGGCGCTCATTTCGCCGTGCGCAATGGGGTCGCCGTCCTGGACGCGGCGGTTATGGCCGCGCCCGATGACCGCGCCGTTGCGGACCAGCACGGCGCCGATGGGGATGCCGCCCTCGGCCAGACCCTGGCGGGCCTCGGCGATGGCTTCGGCCAGGAAACGGGCGTCGTCCTCGTGTTGGGTCATGGTTACAGGGACCGCAGGACGTGTTCGGCCGACGACACCGAATAATCCCCCGGAGCCTCGACGAAAAGCTGTTCGACCTGACCGTCGCGGACGACCATGGCAAAGCGCTGGCAGCGGATGCCCATGGCCCGCTCGCCCAAGTCCATGTCCAGGCCCAGGGCCTTGGTCAGGTGGGCGCTGCCATCGGCCAGCATGAGGATGCCGCCGGCGTTGTTCTGCTCGGCCCAGGCCTTCATCACAAAGGCGTCGTTGACCGACAGGCAGGCGATGCGGTCGATGCCCTTGGCGTGCAGGGCGGCGGCCTTGTCCACATACCCCGGCAGGTGCTTGGCCGAACAGGTCGGGGTGAAGGCGCCGGGCAGGGCGAAGATGACGTGGCGGCCCTGGCCGAACAGGGCGTCGGTGGAGGCGTCCTTCATCTCGCCGGCTTCGACGAACTTCACAGGCATGGACGGCAGCGTGTCGCCGGTCTTGATCGCGCTCATGGGGGACTCCTGATTGGGGGAAACTAGGTTGCGGGCGTGCCGGCCGCTTGCTCCAACGCCTGCAACACCGCGTCGGTGCTCAGGAGTTCGGGCAGCGCGATGCCATCGGGCGCCGCCGGACCATAGACCGCATTGAACGGGATGCCATAGCGCCCGAAGCTGGCCAGATACTCGGCGATGGCGGGGTCGGGGCTGGTCCAGTCGGCCTTCATCGCCACCACCCCCGGCCCGCGCAGGGCGTCGAGCACGGCGCCGCGTTCAATTACGGCGGCCTTGTTGACCTTGCAGGTGATGCACCAGTCGGCGGTGACGTCCACGAACACCACCCGCCCGGCGGCGACCTCAGCGGCGACGGTCTCCAGGCTCCATGGCTGCCACAGGCCGATGACCGGCACGCCGCCGCTGACCGCCTCGATCGGGCGCTGGGTCAGGGGCGCGGCAAAAGCGGCGGCGACCAGGGCCACCACGGCCAGCGAGGCAAGCGGACGCAGGGTTTCGCTCATGCGGTGGCGGAGCGCCAGGGCGGCGACCACGGCGGCCATCAGCCCGGCCACCAGGGCGGCGGCCTCGGACCCCAGTTGCGCCATCAGCACGGCCAGCAGCCACAGCGCGGTGCCGGCCAGGGCAAAGCCCAGGACCACCTTCAGCCACAGCATCCAGCGGCCCGGCCGGGGCAGTTTCTGCGCCAGGGCCGGGAAGGCGGCAATGGCCAGGTACGGCACCGCCATGCCCACCCCGAGGGTGGCGAAGATCAAACCGATCTCCAGCGGCCCACGGGCCAGGGCAAAGCCGACCGCGGTGCCCAGGAACGGCGCCGAACAGGGCGTCGCCAACAGGGTGGCAAAGGCCCCGGCCGAGAAGTGCCCGGCCAGGGTGCGCGGCGCGCCCAGGCCACCGCCGGCCCCGGACAGCCACGATGGCAACGGAACCTCGAAAAAGCCCCACAGGTTGGCGGCGAACAGGGTCAACAGGGCGATCATGCCGATCAGGAACAGCGGTTGCTGGAACTGGATGCCCCAGCCGACCGCCGACCCGGCCATCTTCAGCCCGGCCAGGACGCCGGCCAGGACCAGGAAGGCCACCACGATGCCCGCCGCCGAGGCCAGGAACGCCGCCCGTACCTCGCCCCGCGCCGCCCCACCGTGGGAGACGAACCCCATGACCTTCAGCGACAGTACCGGCAGCACGCAGGGCATCAGGTTGAGAATGAGGCCGCCCAGCACGGCCAGCCCGAGAATGGCGGCCAACCCTAAACCTTCGTCCTCCACCCGGACGGTTCCAGCCACGGGTTCGGCCTGGACTTCCAGCCCCCGGTCGCCATCGACCACCGTGACCGTCAGGGCGGTGTTCGGCGCCTGGGCGGCCAGCAGGGGCATGGTGAGGGTGGCGCGTCGTCCGCCGTCTGCCAGGTGGACCTTGGGTGCGCCGCTGACCACGCCATCCCCGGCGCCGTCGCCCAACGGCCCTTCCACGAATACGTCCGGCGCGGTGAGCGGCGGGTCGGCGGTGACGGAAACCTCAAGTGTTTCGCCAGCCACGGTAAAACGGTCAAGGGCGATGCCATGCCCGGCCGAAGGCACCTTGGCCTGGAACCGCTCGATCAGGTGGGCGAAGTCGGACGGCCCGCCGGGACCGGCGGGCAGGCTGAGGGCGAGCGTGGCATCGCCGGGGATGCAGATCTCGGAACAGATGAGGTATTCGACGGCGGCGGCCAGTTGGACCGGGCGCCCCGGCTCGGTCAGGCGCGCGGTGATCGGCAGCACCACCTGATGGTCATAGCCCGCCGTCTGGATGCCGAACAACTCGAAGCGGTGGGGCACCGGCCATTCGATGGTGGCGTCGACCAGATTGTCCGACCCCGTCCAGTCTATGGACGGCGGATAGCCGGCGTCGCCGGGGGACCGCCAATAGACCTTCCATCCCGGCTTGAGGTCGAATTGCAGGCCCAGGCGAAGGGCATCCTGCCCGCCCACCGCCGTGCGCGCCGCGATCAGCCGCACGTCGGCCTGATCGCCGCGCACCCATTCTGATGTTCCCGGCTCCCCCAGGGGGGCCAGCGGCGCCCAGTCAACCGACCCTTGCGGGGCGGCCTTGACCGGCGGAAAGGCGCTCTGCGCATGGGCCGGACCCATGCTCACCAAGGAGGGGCCGAACACGGCCACGGCCGCCATCAGGCTCACCACGCGCAGCAGGGCAAAGGACTTCGTCATGATCGTGCGTTCGTTCCCCAGACCGACAAGGTCATATGGGATACGGAAGCAGGCCGGGCAAGCCGCGTCAACCTCTGGAACGCAGACGCGGCCGGCGGAGAACCCCGCCGGCCGCGTCTCACAGCGTCAACCTGCACAGGACAAAAGCCTATTCGGCCGCCTTGCGCTGCGCCTGTGCGGACTGAAGGTCCACCAGATTGCCTTCGCTGACCGAGGCCAGCGTCTTGGCGAGTTCGTAAATGCGCTTGCGTACCGCCGGCTCGCCGATCTTGTAGTAGGCGCGCACCAATTCCAGCGTTTCGCGCTTGGTCATAGGGTCGCCTTCCTGCGCCTCGGGCTCCTCCACTTCGGAGGTGACGTGACGTGGCGAGAGGCTGGCGACGTTGTCGTCCATATCCTCGAAGAAGAAGGAGACCGGCACGTCCAGGACCCGACTGAGGTCCCACAACCGTGAAGCGCCGATCCGGTTGGCGCCGCGTTCATACTTCTGGACCTGCTGGAACGTCAGGCCAATGGCTTCGCCAAGTTTTTCCTGACTGAGGCCAAGCAAGGTCCGCCGCAGGCGGACACGGCCCCCAACATGAACGTCGACGGGATTGGGCTTGCCCGAAGGCATTCTGCCGCGAGAAGACCGGCGTGGATTTTGGTCGTCTGGCACGGCGTGAGCCACTCCATCCATGGTTTCGATTCCCAACTGGTGTTGTTTCTTTTAGGGGGTAACGGCTGACCACAAACGGGGCAAGGCCAGCCGGAGTTGCGCGCACTTTATTCAGGTCTGACAGATCTCGTCAATATGACCCAAGACCTCGGTCTGAAAATACCGAGTGCGCCGTATCTGAAACCGGGCCAAAGCACCGACAAGGACCGCTTAGACAGCACTCTGCACGAACATCAGGGCTATTTCATGACATGCGGTCTGTTGCGCCGTGATGCAAGCCCCAGAAGACCCACGAATCCAGTCAGAGCAAGGGGCAGAAGCAGGCCGGACCGGGCGAATGGGGTGGCCGGCAGGGCCACCGGCAGGGGGCCGTCGGCCACTCCCGCCCGATCAAGACCGACTTCGGAGAGTATCCGACCATAAGGGTCTATGATCGCTGATACTCCCGTATTGGCCACGCGAACAAGTGGCAGGCCTTCTTCCACTGCGCGCAGGCGCGTGGTCGCAAGGTGCTGGTACGGGCCGGAAGACACTCCGTACCAGCCATCATTGGTCACGTTGAGAATCCACGCCGGACGGTTGTCCGCATCCACCACGGCTGCCGGAAAGATCACTTCGTAGCAGATCAGCGGGCTGGCCGGCGGAAGCCCTGGAAGGTCGATGGTCGTAGGACCGTCTCCGCGCGAAAAGTCCGTGGCGCCAGGCGTGATTTTATCGAGCGGCAGGACGGAGCGCAGCGGCACGTACTCGCCAAAGGGCACCAGATGCGCCTTGTCATAGTGGGCGCGCAGGCTGCCCGTCGCGTCGATGGCAACCAGGCTGTTCCACACCTGATAGGGCTGTTGACCGGCCGGCGTGGTGCGCACGACGCCGGTCAGGACCGCCGTGCCGGTATCGCCCAGCGCTTCGGCGACGACCTGCCGCACCCGGTCCTGCGTGCCTCCGTCCTCGGTGCCGTCCAGGGCAAAGGGCAGGGCCGTCTCGCCCCAGATCACATGGGTCGGGGCCAGCCCGTCCTCGGCCGGCAGGCGGCTCATGTCGATGTGGCGGTAAAGGTTTTCGGCCCGCCGCTCGGGGCTCCATTTCAGGACCTGGGGAATGTTGGGCTGGACCAGACGCAGGCGCACGCCGTCCACAACCTCCAGTGGGCCATCGGGCAGCCGGGCCGCCCCGGCCACGGCAACCCCGGCCAGTACCGCCAGGGCCGCCACCGGCGCACGCCACGTCGCGCGGTCCCACCCGAGAACGGCGGGCATGGCCGCCACCGCCACGGTCAGCAGGCCAAGGCCATAGACGCCGACCCAGGCCACCGACTGAATCATGGCATCCAGGGGCATCCAAACGGTGCCGATGGGGTTCCACGGAAAGCCGGTCAAGGCCCAGCCGCGCAGCATTTCGCCCAGCGTCCAGGCGGCGGCGAACACCATGACACGCGGCCAGCCACGCCGGGGGTCCAGCCACTGCACGGCCAGGGTGACAAGGCCGACATAGACCGCGAGCGCGGCGCTGAGGCCGCCCACGGCGAACGGGATCATCCAGCCAAAGCGCGCCGCGTCCACCAGAAGGGCGTTGCCGATCCAGTACAGCCCGGCCACGAAAAACCCGAACCCAAAGGCCCAGCCAACCGCAAAGGCGGCCCGCCGTGTCGCCGCCCCGTCAAGCAGCCATAGCACCATCGGCAGGGTGACGAACAACACCGGCACGACGTGGATCGGTGGCAGGGCAAGCACCGAGACAACCCCGGCCAGCGCAGCCACGGCCAAACGGCGCCACCCGGTCAGACCGGCCAGGCGGGCGGCTGACACCAAGTGTTGATGAACCTTGGTCATCAACACTTGGACGGCGCGACTGCGCCGCGCGGCCCCTGCCGCGTGAGCCAAGCGGCCGGAGGCCGCGCCCGGCGCCTGAGGACGTCCTGCTGATCGGTCTCGATCAGCAGGACCGAACAAGCGGTCTCAAGCATAAATCAGGCCTCGGAGGTTTCGGGCGTTCGCTCGGGCGGCAGGTTGTGGACCCGCAGGCGGCGGATACGGCGGGGATCGGCGTCCAGGACCTCGAACTGAAGGCCGAGCGGATGCTCGACCAGTTCGCCGCGCAACGGCACCCGGCCAGCCACCCGGAACACCAAGCCGCCGAGGGTGTCGGTGTCTTCCTTTTCCTCGTCGGAGAAGGTGATGGCGAAGCGGTCCTCGAAGTCCTCCAGCAGCACACGGGCGTCGGCGGCCAGAGTGCCGTCGCCGTCTATGGCCATTTCGGGTTCGCTCTCCACGTCGTGCTCGTCCTCGATCTCGCCAACGATCTGCTCGACCAGATCCTCGATGGTCACCAGCCCGTCAATGCCGCCGTATTCGTCCACGACCAGGGCCATGTGGGTCCGCTTGAGGCGCATTTCCAGCAACAGGTCGAGCACCCGGATGGCCGGCGACACGAACAGCACGGTGCGCACCAGATGCTTGAGGCCGACCGTGCGACCCTTGGCGATCACCGGCAGGATGTCCTTGATGTGGACCATGCCGATAACGTCGTCGAGGGTCTCGCGGAACACCGGCAGGCGCGAATGGCCGCACAGGGCCACCTGTTCGGCGACCTCGGGCAGGGTGGCGTTGATTTCCACGGCGGCAATGTCAGCCCTGGGCACCATCACGTCATAGGCCGTGAGGTCGCGCAGGTGCAGGATGTTGCCCAGCAGGATGCGTTCGTGGGAGGTGATGGACGCCTCGCAGTCGGCGTCTTCCATCAACTCCTCGATGGCGTCCCGGACGGGATCCTCGCTGCGCCGGCTGACCGGCAGAAGCCGCCTCAGCATGGCGATGACGGAGGACCCCTCTTCCGCACCGTTGGTGTCGCGGGAGCGCTTGGTGTCTGCCCCGTTCTCACGGGGCCGTCTACTCGAAGTGTCGTCGTTCATTTCTCGTCCACTGCGCCGTGTCGGGCGCCTTCAATTCCGGCATATGGGTCATCGATCCCCAGGCCCGCAAGAACCTCCGATTCGAGGCCTTCCATCTCCTCGGCGTCCGAATCATCAAGGTGATCATACCCGACAAGATGCAGAACGCCATGCACCAACAAATGACAAAGATGCGCCTTAAGAGTTGTGCCACCCTCGGCGGCTTCGGCGGCGGTGGTTTCATAGGCGACGATGACGTCGCCCAGCGTTTCGGGCACGCCGGGCGGCGGCGGAGGGGCGCCCGCGTCGCGCACGGCAAAGGACAGCACGTTGGTCGGCGCGTCCTTGCCCCGCCACTCGCGGTTCAGGGCCTGCACGGCGGCGTCCGAGGTCAGCACCACCGACACCTCGGACGGGCCTTCCTCCTCGGCCCCGGCCAGGGCGGCGTTGACCGCCACGGCGACCAGTTCGTCCAAGCCGGGGAGGGCGTTGCCCCAGCGGTTGTCCTCGACCGCCAGATCGACCTCCACGACGGGCTCTACCACCACACTCATTCTTCCCCCTTGGCGCGGCTTTCCGCCTTGTCGTAGGCGTACACGATGCGCGTGACCAGATCATGGCGCAGCACGTCCGAGCGGCTGAACGTCACGAACCCCACGCCGCGCACCCCGGCCAGCACGTCGCTGGCATCGCGCAGCCCGGACTTGGCGCCCATCGGCAGGTCCACCTGGCTGAGGTCGCCGGTCACCACCATGCGCGAGTTCTCGCCCAGGCGGGTCAGGAACATCTTCATCTGGGTCGGCGTGGTATTTTGCGCCTCGTCCAGGATGACGAAGGCGTTGGACAGCGTGCGGCCGCGCATGAAGGCCAGCGGCGCAACCTCGATCTCGCCGCTTTCCATGGCCTTGGCGACGGTGTCGCCGGGCAGCATGTCATAAAGGGCGTCGTACAGCGGACGCAGGTAGGGGTCCACCTTCTCGCGCAGGTCGCCGGGCAGGAACCCCAGGCGTTCCCCGGCCTCGACGGCGGGGCGCGACAGGATGATGCGATCGACCTGCCCGTTGATCTTCATGCTGACCGCCTGGGCGACGGCCATGTAGGTCTTGCCGGTGCCGGCCGGTCCCAGCCCGAAGACCAGCTCGCTCGTCCGCATGGCGCGGATGTAGTCGGCCTGGGTCGGGGTGCGCGGCACGATGGAGCGTTTGCGGGTGCGGATGGTCAGGTCTTCGAGCCCGCCACCGTCCTCGCCCGCCGTCCCGATGCCGGCCGTGGAGTCGGGCGGCAGCATCCGCACGGCGGCGTCCACTTCGCCGAGGTCGATGTCGGCCCCGCCGCGCGCCCGAGCGTACAGCGATTCGAGCACCGAGCGGGCGGCGGTCACGCCGCGCTCCTGTCCCTCGATGACGACCTCGTTGCCGACCGTGGCGAGGCTGACTCCCAGAGTGCCTTCCAGGCGATCCAGGTTGGCGTTGTGCGGCCCGAAAACCACCGGGGCCAGGGTGTTGTCATCCAGAGTCAGGGCAATACGAATGGGGAGGCCCTCCTGTTATTCGGCCGCGGCGGAAACATCCGCCAGGACACCGGCCAAGCTGCTCGCCGTGGCACTCTTGATGCGCAAGCGCACCACCTGACCATACAACGCTTCGGCGGCCTCGACGTGCACCGGCTGCATGTAGGGGCTGCGGCCGAGCATCTGCCCGTCGTGGCGGCCGGGCCGGTCAAGCAGCACGTCCATCTCGCGGCCCACGCAGGCGTCGTTGAACGCCGCTTGCTGTTCCAGCAGCAAAGCCTGGAGCGCGGCGAGGCGCTGAGACTTCACATCCTCGGGAACCTGGGTTTCCAGGGTGGCGGCCGGGGTGCCGGGGCGCGGGCTGTACTTGAAGGAGTACGCCTGGATGAAGCCGACCCGGCGGACCAGATCGAGGGTTTCGGCAAAATCCGCGTCGGTCTCGCCGGGGAATCCGACGATGAAGTCCGACGACAGAGCGATATCCGGGTTGGCGGCGCGCAGGCGGGCCACCTTGGCCTCGTACTCGGCGGCGGTGTGGCCCCGGTTCATGGCGCGCAGGATGCGGTCCGACCCCGACTGCACCGGCAGATGCAGGAACGGCATCATCTGGGGCAGGTCGCGGTGGGCGTCGATCAGGTCATCGTCCAGGTCGCGCGGGTGGGACGTGGTGTAGCGGATGCGCTCCAGGCCCTCGATGGCGGCCAGTTCGCGGCACAGTTTTCCAAGCGTCCACTCGGCGCCCCCATCCGGTGCCGCGCCATGATAGGCGTTGACGTTCTGGCCGAGCAGGGTCATTTCGCGCACACCAAGCGCCACCAACTGGCGGGCCTCGTCGATCACCTGGGCGGCCGGGCGCGAGTACTCGGCGCCGCGCGTGTAGGGCACCACGCAGAAGGTGCAGAACTTGTCGCAGCCCTCCTGCACCGACAGGAAGGCGGTCGAGCCCTCGGCGGTGGGGGCGGGCAGGTGGTCGAACTTGGTGTCGGCCGGGAAATCGGTGTCGAGGATGCCCACCCCCGGCCCGTTGGTTCCCGCCCCGTTGTTTTCGGCTGCGGCCCGTTCGGCGCGGGCCACCATCTCGGGCAGGCGGTGATAGGTCTGCGGCCCCAGCACGATATCGACGAACGGCGCGCGTTCCAGGATAAACGCCCCCTCGGCCTGCGCCACGCACCCGGCCACGGCCAGGATCATGGTGCCGCCCTCGGCCCGCCGCGCGTCCTTGAGCAGGCGCAGGCGGCCGAGTTCGGAGAACACCTTCTCCGACGCCTTTTCCCGGATGTGACAGGTGTTGATGACCACCATGTCGGCGCCCTCGGGCGTCTCGATGGCCTCATAGCCCAGCGGCGCCAGCACATCGGTCATGCGGCCACTGTCGTACACGTTCATCTGGCACCCGTAGGTGCGGATAAAAAGCTTCTTTGTCAAACCGGGGGACGTCCCTTCAGGAAAACGCCAAAGGCCGGGCATCCATGGCCCGGTCCTGATCTGACGTGGAAGGTAGCAAGTGCGGGCGGGGAGTCAAGGAGAGAGGGGTCATTAAGGGACCGCCGCCGCCTCGACCTGTTCTTTCACAGGAATGGCTGGGGACGTCACCTTCACAGGCCCTTCCAGCCGCCCCGTCATCGCCCGGTTCACGGCGGCGCGGATTTCGTGTTCGCAGTGGGCGGACAGGGCTTTGCGGTTGCCGAAGGCTTCGACCGTAACGGGGGTCAGGAATTCGACGTCCACGGTGAACGGCCCGGCCTTCAGCAAGGCCCACAGGTGGGTCACCAGGTCCATGTCGCCGTACCACGCATAGGTCGGGCGGCCGGCAAAGCCCATCGGCAGGCCGCCGTTCAGGGTATAGGTCACGGCCATGGGCTGGACGGTGGGGAACTGGCCGTTGACGGTCTTTTCCGCCGTGTTGAACAGGGCGGTGCGGAACGGCAGGACGCGGTTGCCGTCCGACGACGTGCCCTCGGGGAACAGGATCAGCGGCTCGCCTTCGGTCAGGCGGGCGGCGATCTGGTCGCGCTGGCGGGCGGTCGAGGACGCCTTGCGGTCCACGAACACCGTGCGTGCGATGATCGCCAGGAACCCGATGCCCGGCCACGACCGCACTTCGGCCTTGGACACGAAGCAGCCGGGGATGATGGCGCCCAGCGTCACGATATCGACGTAGGAGGAATGGTTGCTGACCAGCAGCAGGGGGCGGTCCTTGGTCAGTGCGCCGCGCACCTCGATACTGCCCTTGAGGACCACCCGGCCGACCACGGTCCAGTACACCATGGCCACCTGGCGATAGTACAGGCGCAGGGCCAGCGCCCCCAGGTACGGCGGCAACATCACCAGCGTCCAAACGACAAACAGGCCCAGGCGCGCGGCGGCGGAAAGGGTCACCATGGTCAGCGCGCCGTGCGGTCGTAGTGCCTGGCGTACTTGTCGGAAATAAGGTCCGTCTTGACGATGACGCAGACGTCGGTGGTGTTGAACTGGTGGTCGATCACCGCGCCCTCGCCGACGTATCCGCCCAGGCGCAGATATCCCTTGACCAGCGGCGGGACCGAGGCCAAGCCGCGCAAGGGGTGGATGTCCTCGGCCGCCATCAGGTTCATGCTGGCGTAGCGGTCGGCCACGGCCACCGGGCGCAGGTCCTCGGGCGCCAGATGGTTGTGGTGCAGGTAGGCCAGCGGCAGGGCCAGCTTGGCCGGGTCGGTGCCGTGCAGGCTGGCGCACCCGAACATCACGTCGATGTTGTGGTGGAACACATAGGCGGCGATGCCGCGCCACAACAACTGCATGGTGTTCTTGGTGCGGAAGGCGGCGTCCACGCACGACCGGCCCAGTTCCAGAACCTCGCCCGGATAGTCGATCATGGTTGAGATGTCGTATTCGGCCGCCGTATAGAACCCGCCGGCCTGCTGGGCGTGGATGCGGCGCACCAGCCGGTAGGTGCCGACCACGCCGGCGGCTCCCCGGCCGCGCGCCCGGTCGATCACCAGAAGGTGGTCGCAGATATCGTCATAGATATCGAAGTCGCGGCGGGCGGCCAGCATCTCGGCCGTGGGCTGCGCCCCCATTTCCTCGTAGAACACGCGGTAGCGCAATTCCTGCGCGGCCCGGATCTCCGCCTCGGTGGCGGCCAGGCGAATCTCGTGCTCGCCCTGAGCCAGGGCCTCCAGCACTGCCATGTTCATTCCTTCCCCCTCCTCGCCAGTGCCGCGCGCACGACCAGGGAGGTCGGCTTCAGGCAAGGCGAAGATATCAGCACCGGGCGCATTTTCTCAGATCGCGCGGCGTTCTGCAAAAAATCTTCACGGAAGTGAAACGGGAGGCGGAGAAAAAGCGCACGGACTGCGCGTTTGCCGCTTCCAAGCGGCTACGGAAGGACGGCCTCTGCCCGGACCCGCCAGGAGTCGGCCGGCTTCGGGGTCCCGTGACACACTAACTTTGAGGGATGCCTGGGCGCTGCCCAGCCCTGCCAAGGGCCGAGGAGCGCCCGCTCTTTCCTTAGCCTGCTACTCGTCGTTCTGAAGTGGCACGCCATAGAGTTCCAGGCGGTGACCGACCAGGCGATAGCCATGCTTGGCGGCGATGCGCTGCTGGATTTCCTCGATCTCGCGACTGTGGAATTCGATCACCCGGCCCGATTTCATGTCGATCAGGTGGTCGTGATGTTCCTCGGAGACTTCCTCGTAGCGTGCCCGGCCGTCGCCGAAGTCGTGGCGGGCCAGAATGTTGGCCTCCTCCAGAAGGCGCACGGTTCGATAGACGGTGGCGATGGAGATGCGCGGATCGACCGTCGTGGCGCGGCGGTAGACCTCTTCTACGTCCGGGTGGTCTTTGGCATCGGACAGCACGCGGGCGATGACCCGGCGCTGCTCGGTCATTTTCATACCCTGGTCGATGCACAACTGCTCGATGCTGGACGGCGCTTGGTGGCCTTTTTCCATGGACGTCGCTTCCTGTTTCCGGCCCAATATCCGGGCTCTGCACTCATCTATTCCGGCGCACCATGCCACGCCCTATCGGTCTGGGCAATCGTCCACCGGTTGCGGACCATCTTAAAAGACGCTGGTGCCATAAGCAAAGCGCCGCGAACATGTCGCGGCGCTTGCTGGTAGTGGCCGGGCGAAAAGGTCTCAGATAGTCTTTGGCAGACGCTGTCTTAGACCGGCTTTGCCGGATGGGGCCTCAGACCGGCTTTGCCGGGCGGCGGCGGGCCTTGGTGCCCAGGCCGATCTTCTTGGCCAGGGTCGAGCGATGCTCGGCGTAGTTCGGGGCGACCATCGGGTAGTCGGCCGGCAGGCCCCAACGCTCGCGGTATTCCTCGGGCGTCATGTTGTACGCCGTCTTGAGGTGACGCTTGAGCATCTTGAGTTTCTTGCCGTCTTCCAGGCAGATGATGTAGTCCGGGGTCACGGACTTCTTCACCGGGACGGCGGGGGTGGGACGCTCGGGCTGCACAGGGGCGCTGCCAACATTGGACAGGGCGCGGTGCACATCGGCGATCAACTGGGGTAGTTCGTTCACTGGAACGGAGTTGTTCCCGACATGAGCGGCCACGATCTCCGCCGTCAAGGAAAGCATTTCTTTGTCTGTGATCTGTTCGGTCATTGAGGCGGACCCCGTCAAAACGTGAATATTGGGGCTATATATTCCCCGGAGCCCTGTTTTGCAACAGGGGCTTTTCTATAGCAAGGAGCGAACCGTGGTGGAAAGAGAAAAATCGAGGACCGCCGACTACTTTCTCGATATCACGACTGAAGTATGCCCAATGACCTTCGTAAAGACGAAGCTGATGATTGAACGAATGGAGCCCGGTAAGGTGCTTGAGGTGCGTCTCTGCGGCGCTGAACCACTGGAGAACGTTCCACGCTCCATAGTAGAAATGGGTCACAGGATTGTGTCGTGTACAGCCGAAGTCCCCAACGGCGCGGCAGACGCTTCCCACGTCCTGGTCATCGAAAAGAGCCGGTGAAGAGGGCTATAGGTCCAGCACCATGATGACGGCGTCCGAGCCGTCCGCATAATACCGCCGCCGGTGGGCGATTTCGGCAAATCCGCTGGCCGTGTAGAGGGCACGGGCGGCGGTGTTGGCGGTCGAGACATCGAGGAACAGCCGTGCCGCGCCGCGCTGGCGCAGGGCCTCGCCCGCCCAGCCGATCAGGGCGCGGCCCAGGCCCGTGCGGCGGTGGGCGGGGCGGACGCCGATGGTCAGGATTTCCGCCTCGTCGGCCACGATCTGGAGCAGGATGACGCCGGCGGGGTCCCCGTCCCCCACCGTTCCCTCCACCGCCCCCTCTATTGCCAACGCCCCCAGCGAGGTCGGCAGGGCCAGCAGGTCGCGGAAGGCCGCAGCATCCCATGGATGCTCGAACGCCTCGCCATGTACGGCGGCGCAAACGGCCGCGTGGGCGAGATCCAGCGGAACGAACGTCGTCACGGCCGCAGCCGTCCGCCATTGCGCGGCAGGGCGGCGTCGGGCGGGCGGATGTACAGCGGCGAGGGCGGCGCCTCGGGCAGCGGCGCGGCGGCGCCCAGGGCGGCAATGACGGTGATGTTGGGCGGGGCGGGTTCCAGCGGCCGGCTCCACGAGGGGTCAAGGGGCGGCCCGTCGCCGGCCACCACCACCGGCCCCGCCACGCCCAGCCCATCGAGCCACGCCGCCACGGCATCGGGCGCCACGGCGGTCGGCTCGCACAGCGGGGTCAGGGCCGGCGCGGCAAAGGCCTGCACGTACACATCGTCGCGCCGGGTATCGACGGCGGCCAGCACCGTGCCCTCCTGCGCGCCGATGCCGTGGGCATAAGCCGCGAGCGTCGTCACCCCAACCACCGGCAGCCCGGTCGCCACGGCCAGCCCGCGCGCCGTGGCGAGCCCGATGCGCAGGCCGGTGAATGACCCCGGCCCGACCGTCACGACGATGCGGTCCAGCGCCTCCCAGCCGACGCCGGCGCCCGCCAGCAGGTCCTGCAACAGCGGCACCAGGGCCTCGGCCTGTCCGTGGACCATGGCGCCGCCAGCCTGGGCCAGCACGACGCCGTCTTCCCACAGGCAGGCCGAGCACCCGCCCGCCGCCGTGTCGAACGCGACCAGCCGCATCAGCCCATCATTCCCGTACCGGCGTCAGCGTCGGACAGCACCGGATAGCGGGCCCGCGCGTTGAACAACTGGTAATGCCACCACTCATTGCGAAAGAAATCAAACCCGGCCGAGGTCATCAGGCCGAGCAGCAGGATGCGGTTGCGCTGCGCCTCGGGCGAAACGCCGGTCACGCCGTGATGGGATAGCGGCCGCAGGTCGTCGAACGGCGTGCCCATGTCCAGCTCGGCGCCGGTCACGGCGTCGAGCAGCGTGACATCCACGGCGGCGCCCATGCTGTGCGGGCTGCCGCGCCGGGGGTCGGCGATGAACTCGGGGTCGGGGGTGTGCTCCCACAGCATCCATTGGGCCTCGGACGGGCGGAAGCCGTCGTACACCTTTAGCCGCAGACCGAGCGGTGCGGCCAGATCGACGGCCCGGCGCAGATACTCGGCCGCCTCGGGCAGGAGGTAGCAGGCCGGACGGGTGTAAACGGGGCGTCCGGTGAAGTTGGCCGCCGTCGCATACACGATGTCGAGGTCCACGCCGAAGCCCTCGGCGGTGATCTCGGTGAGCATGGGAGGATCTCCGTGTCTGGATCTTCTGAAATCGGCCGGGACCATATCACGGGCCCGTTGCCCGCGCGACGCTTTAGCCCTATGGTCCGCTCAACGCGCGCTTCACGTTATTTTGGACGGCCATGAGCGACCTCAAACATATACGCAACTTTTCCATCATCGCCCACATCGACCACGGCAAGTCCACGCTGGCCGATCGGCTGATCCAGCTTTGCGGCGGCCTGACCGACCGCGAGATGACCAATCAGGTGCTCGACTCGATGGATATCGAGCGCGAGCGGGGCATCACCATCAAGGCCCAGGCCGTGCGCCTGACCTATCAGGCCAAGGATGGCGAGACCTATCAGCTCAACCTGATGGACACCCCCGGCCACGTCGATTTCGCCTACGAGGTCAGCCGGTCGCTGGCGTCGTGCGAGGGATCGCTGCTGGTGGTTGATGCCTCGCAGGGTGTCGAGGCGCAGACGCTCGCCAACGTCTATCAGGCCATCGAGCAGGCGCACGAGATCGTGCCGGTGCTCAACAAGGTGGACCTGCCGGCCGCCGACGTGCCGCGCGTCAAGGAGCAGATCGAAAACGTCATCGGCATCCATGCCGACGACGCGGTCGAAATCTCGGCCAAGACCGGCTTTGGCGTGCCCGATGTGCTCGAAGCCATCGTCACCCGCCTGCCGCCGCCGGTTGGCGACGTGGATGCGCCGTTACAGGCCATGCTGGTCGATAGCTGGTACGACCCCTACCTGGGCGTCATCATCCTCATCCGGGTCAAGCACGGCACCATCAAAAAGGGCATGAAGGTCCTCATGATGCAGACCGGCGCGGTGCATCAGGTCGACAAGGTCGGCCAGTTCACCCCCAAGCTGACCGAGACGACATCGCTGTCGGCCGGGCAGATCGGCTTCATGATGGCCGGCATCAAGACGGTGGCCGACACCCAGGTCGGCGACACCATCACCAACGACGCCAAGCCCGCCACCACCGCCCTGCCGGGCTTCAAGCCGTCCATCCCCGTGGTGTGGTGCGGCCTGTTCCCGGTCGATGCGTCGGACTACGAGCATCTGCGCGACAGCCTTGCCAAGCTGCGCCTGAACGATTCCAGCTTTGACTTCACGCCCGAGAACTCGGCGGCACTGGGGTTCGGCTACCGTTGTGGCTTCCTTGGCCTGTTGCATATGGAAATCATCCAGGAACGTCTGGATCGCGAGTTCAACCTCGACCTCATCACCACCGCGCCCAGCGTCGTGTACAAGATGCACATGCGCAACGGCACGGTGAAGGAACTGCACAACCCGGCCGACTTCCCTGACCCGACCTACATCGACCGCATCGAGGAACCGTGGGTCAAGGCGACCATCATGGTGCCCGACGAATACCTGGGCAATATCCTGACCCTGTGCACCGAACGGCGCGGCGAGCAGATCGACCTGACCTATGTCGGCAACCGGGCGATGGCGGTGTACCGCCTGCCGCTGAACGAGATCGTGTTCGATTTCTATGACCGCCTGAAGTCGATCTCCAAGGGCTATGCCAGCTTTGACTATGAGGTCGAGTCGTACCGCGAGGGCGATCTGGCCAAGATCTCCATTCTGGTCAACAACGAGCCGGTTGATGCCCTGGCCTTCCTGGCCCACCGCAGCCAGGCCGAATACCGTGGCCGCCAGATCTGCGAACGGCTGAAGGACCTCATCCCCAAGCATATGTTCAAGATCCCCATCCAGGCCGCCATCGGCGGCAAGGTGGTGGCGCGCGAAACCATCTCGGCCATGCGCAAGGACGTCACCGCCAAGTGCTACGGTGGCGACATCAGCCGCAAGCGCAAGCTGCTCGACAAGCAGAAAGAGGGCAAGAAGCGCATGCGCCAGTTCGGCAAGGTGGAAATTCCCCAGACGGCCTTCATCGAGGCTCTGCGCATGGGTGAGCCGAAGTAAGAAAGTGAAGTGGGTTAACCACAAAGAACACAGAGGTCACAGAGAGAGAGCGGAAAAGTTGCGCCGCAGGAAAATAATTCCGTGGCAGGAGTTTGATGCGCTGCGCGCAACAGTTTAACCGAAGCCTCTGTGACTTCTCTGTGCTCTCTGTGTCCTCTGTGGTTTAATACCTTCACTTTCTTGACATTGGTGGGCTGCCGCCCACACCCGCTCGGGGGGACCCCGAACCCCTTTCTTTTCTTCAAAAAAAGCAAGGAGGTCTGGAGCATCGCTCCAGGCGGGCACGGGTGGCAACCCGTCCGCGTCAGCGGAAACTGTCAGGCCGGCCTCAGGCGCAGGCGACTTCGACCTGTTCGCACAGAAAATGATACAGGGCGATGTGGATTTCCTGGATGCGCGGCGTGTCGGTGGCCGGGGCGGCTATCAGGACATCGGCCAGGGCGGCCAGCTTGCCACCCCCGGCGCCGGTCAGGGCGATGACCGACAGGCCTTTGGCGCGGGCCTTTTCGGCGGCGGCCACCACGTTGCGGGAATTGCCGCTGGTTGACAGCCCGATCAACACGCCACCATCCACGCCATAGGCCTCGACCTCGCGGGCGAAGGCGGTGGTGTAGTCGTAGTCGTTGCTCCACGCGGTCAGGGTCGCAAGGTTGGTCCCCAGGGCGATGACCGGCAGGCCGGGGCGCTCCAGCCGAAAGCGCGCGGTGAGTTCGCCCGCAATGTGCTGGGCGTCGGCCATGGACCCGCCGTTGCCGCACACCAGCACCGGCCGCCCAGCCTTCAGCGCTGTACTTACAACACCTACCGCCAGGCTGGTGGCGGCGACCAATGCGGCATCGGCGGCGGCGGTGGCGAGGGCGTCGGCGGTGCCGCGCAGGTAAGCCTGAACGTCGGTCATGGTCTTGTTCCTACAGCCGCCAGAGGTCGATGTCGGCCGGGCGAGCGTCGCGGTCAAGCACCCCGCGCACGTCGGCCACGAACCCGCCGCCGTGGCGCAGCAAGGGCGTGATGCCGCCCCATCCGGCGGTGCGGAAGGTGCGGTGGGCGACGGCCAGGACGACGGCGTCGGCCGGGTCCAGTGCGTCCGCCGGCGTCAGGTCCAGGCCGTATTCGTGGCGCGCCTCATCGGCGTCGGCCACCGGATCGTGAAGCTGCACGCGTACGCCAAAACCCTTGAGGGCCTTGATGATGTCCACCACGCGGGTGTTGCGGGTGTCGGGCACGTCCTCCTTGAAGGTCAGGCCGAGGACGGTGACAACGGGGTCGGCGGCGCGCACCTTCAGCAGGTGGCGGACCACGGCCTGGGCCACGAAGTCGGGCATCCCGTCGTTGATGCGGCGCCCGGCCAGGATGACCTCCGGGTGATACCCGGCGCGCTGGGCGCGGTGGGTCAGGTAATAGGGGTCCACCCCGATGCAGTGCCCGCCGACCAAACCGGGGGTGAACGGCAGGAAGTTCCACTTGGTGCCGGCAGCGGCCAGCACGTCGCGGGTGTCGATGCCCAGGCGGTGGAAGATCAACGACAGTTCGTTCATCAGGGCGATGTTGAGGTCGCGCTGGGTGTTCTCGATCACCTTGGCCGCCTCGGCCGCCTTGATGCTGGGTGCGGCATGGACACCGGCGGTGACGACACTGCCATAGACTTCGGCGACGATGCGCAGGGTGTCGGCGTCGGACCCGGACACCACCTTGGTGATGGTGGTGAAGCGGTGTTCGGTGTCGCCGGGATTGATCCGCTCGGGGCTGTAGCCGACCGAGAAGTCGCGCCCCAGGACAAGGCCACTCTCGGCCTCCAGGACCGGCACGCAGTCTTCTTCGGTGGCGCCGGGGTAGACCGTGGACTCATAGACCACGATGTCGCCCTTTTTGAGCACCCGGCCGACGGTGCGGGACGCCGCGAGCAGCGGCCCCAGGTCGGGCCGGCGACCGTCGTCGATGGGCGTCGGCACGGTGACGATGTGGAAGTCGGCGGCACTGAGCGCGCTGGCGTCGGTGGTCAAATGCAGGTCGGCGGCGGCCAGATCGGCGGCCGAGCATTCGCCCGTGCGGTCAATGCCGCGCGCAAGTTCGTCAATCCGCCCCCGGTTGATGTCAAAGGCGATCACCCGGCCGTGCCGCCCGAACGCCGCCGCCACCGGCAACCCCACGTACCCGAGGCCGATCACGGAAATGGTGCGGGATTGGGGCATGAGCGGAGGGCCTTTGCAGCGATGACTCTGAGACGCAATGGCTTACCCCGTCCATGAACCGCAGGCAAGGATTTGGCGGGCGGGTGGTGAAGGAACGCGGGCTCTGCCCGCACCCGCCAGGAGGCGCGGCCTCCTGGACCTCGGGAATGAGATACAGGAAGCCGCGCGCAGCGCATTGGATGGCGAGGTTGATTGCCTGCGGCGCAAGAAATAGCGCAGCCCCCCTTCATGGGATCAAAGGGCCAATGGCCCTTTGCGGGTCCGGGCAGCGCCCGGCTCCCTCCCAAAGCTAGATGTGCCCGTTCTCCCGCAGCAGGGCGATAACCCGGTCGGCTAGGGCCTCGGCGGTGTCTTCGGCTGTGTTGAGGACGAGTTCGGGGTTTTCCGGCGCTTCGTAAGGGCTGTCGATGCCGGTGAAGTTCTTGATCTTGCCCTCCTGCGCCTTTTTGTAGAGGCCCTTGGGGTCGCGTTCGGCGCAGACGGCCAGGGGGGCGTCCACGAAGACCTCGAAGAATTCCCCGTCCTCGACCAGTTCGCGGGCCATCTGCCGTTCGTTGCGGAACGGCGAGATGAAGGAGCACACCACGATCAACCCGGCGTCCACGAACAATTTGGCGACCTCGGCCACGCGGCGGATGTTTTCGACGCGGTCGTCCTCGGTGAAGCCCAGGTCCTTGTTCAGGCCATGGCGCACGTTGTCGCCGTCCAGCGAATAGGTGTGGCGGCCCAGCGCGTGCAGACGCTTTTCGACCAGATTGGCGACCGTGGACTTGCCGGCCCCCGACAGGCCGGTGAACCACAGCACGCACGGCTTCTGCCCTTTCTGGCGGGCGTGGGCGTCCTTGGTGATCTCCATGTCGTGCCAGGCGATATTGGTCGCCCGGCGCAGGCCGAACTCGATCATGCCGGCGCCGACCGTGGCGTTGGTCAGGCGGTCAACGATGATGAAGGCGCCCATTTCGCGGTTGTCGGCGTAGGCGTCGAAGGGCAGGGCGTGGTCCAGGGCGACGTTGCAGAACCCCACCTCGTTGAGGTCCAGGTGCTTGGCGGCCTGATGCTCCAGGGTGTTGACGTTGACCTTGTGCTTCAGTTCGGTGATCTGGCCGCCGACTTGGCCCGTGCCCAGGCGGAACAGGTAGTGGCGGCCGGGCATCAACGCGGCCTCGTTCATCCATAGGATATGGGCTGCGAACTGGTCGGTCACGCCGCACGGCGCGTCGGCGGCGCACAGGGCGTCGCCGCGTGAAATGTCGATCTCGTCGGCCAGCACGATGGTGACGGCCTGCCCGGCCACGGCGACGTCGAGGTCCCCGTCAAAGGTCACAATGCGGCTCACGCGGCTGGAGCGGCCCGAGGGCTGGGCCGTCACCAGATCGCCGGGGCGCAGGATGCCGCTGGCGATGGTGCCGGAGAAGCCGCGGAAATCCTGGTTGGGGCGGTTGACCCACTGGACCGGGAAGCGGAACGGCTTGTCGGCGATGTCGCGGCGCGGCTCCACGGTTTCCAGGAACGGCAGCAGGGCCGGGCCGTCGTACCACGGGGTGCGCGGCGACGGGGCGATCATGTTGTCGCCTTCCTTGGCCGACAACGGGATGGCGGTGAACCGCTCGATCCCCACCTGTGCGGCAAAGGCTGCGTAGTCTGCGACGATGGCGTCGAACGTGTCCTGCGAGAAGTCCACCAGATCCATCTTGTTGACCGCCAGCACCACATCGCGAATGCCCATCAGCGACACGATGTAGGAATGGCGGCGGGTCTGGGTCAGCACGCCTTTGCGGGCGTCGATCAGGATGACGGCGACCTCGGCGGTGGAGGCTCCGGTGGCCATGTTGCGGGTGTACTGCTCGTGGCCGGGGGTGTCGGACACAATGAACTTGCGCTTTTCCGTGGTGAAGAAGCGGTAGGCCACGTCGATGGTGATGCCCTGTTCGCGCTCGGCGGCGAGGCCATCGACCAGTAGGGCGAAGTCGATGCCGCCGCCGGTAGTGCCCTGGGTTGCGCTGTCCTTCTCCAGCGCCGCCATCTGGTCCTCCAGGATCAGCTTGGTGTCGTAGAGAAGGCGGCCAATCAGGGTGGATTTCCCGTCGTCCACGCTGCCGCAGGTGATGAACCGCAGCAGGTCCTTTTCCTCCTGGGTGCGCAGGTAGGCGGCGACGTCTTCGAGGGACAGGTCGAGCGGCGCGTTCATCAGAAATACCCTTCCTGCTTCTTGGCTTCCATGGAGGCGCCGCCGTCGCGGTCGATCACCCGGCCCTGGCGTTCGGACGTGGTCGAGACCAGCATTTCGCGGATCACGGCCTGCAAGGTGTCGGCCTCGCTCTCGATGGCCCCGGTCAGCGGATAGCAGCCCAGGGTGCGGAACCGGACCGTGCGCATCTGCGGCGTCTCGCCGGGCAGCAGGGGCAGGCGGTCGTCATCGACCATGATGAGGGCGCCGTCCCGTTCGACCACCGGGCGGGGGGCGGCGAAGTACAGCGGCACCACCGGGATGCTTTCCAGGAAGATGTATTGCCAGATGTCCAGCTCGGTCCAGTTGGACAGGGGGAACACGCGGATGCTTTCCCCCTTGTGGATGCGTCCATTGTACTGGTTCCACAGCTCCGGCCGCTGGTTCTTGGGGTCCCAGCGGTGCGCGGCGCTGCGGAAGGAGAACACGCGTTCCTTGGCGCGGCTCTTTTCCTCGTCGCGGCGGGCGCCGCCGAAGGCCGCGTCAAAGCCGTACTTGTCCAGCGCCTGCTTGAGGCCTTGGGTCTTCATCACGTCGGTGTGAACCGCCGACCCGTGGCTGACCGGGCCGATGCCCTGGTCCACGCCGTCCTGGTTGACGTGGACCAGCAGGTCCAGGCCCAGGTCGGCGGCGCGCTGATCGCGGAAGGCGATCATCTCGCGGAACTTCCAGGTGGTGTCCACATGCAGCAGCGGAAACGGCAGCTTGGACGGATGAAACGCCTTGAGCGCCAGGTGCAGCATCACCGCGCTGTCCTTGCCGACGGAGTACAGCATGGCGGGGTTGCGGAACTGGGCCACCACCTCGCGCATGATCTGGATGCTCTCGGACTCCAGGCGCCGGAGGTGGGTCAGGCGGTGAAGGGAAAGGACACTGGCGTAGGTCATGGTCGCCCCATTGCTCATGGAATGGGGGCGCAGGCCCCCCAACATTGTCGTTGGGGAGTCATACGATGTATTTTATCTCCGTTCAACACATATAACGTGGAGATCGCAAACTGTTTAACTGCTATTTTTTGTAGTATTCGAGATACCAGTCCACGAAACGGCCCACGCCCACCTCCACCGTAGTGGACGGCTCGTAGCCCACGGCCTTTTGCAGGGCGGTGGTGTCTGCATAGGTGGCCGACACATCGCCGGCCTGCATGGGCATCATGTTGAGGCGTGCCGTGCGGCCCAGCTTGGCCTCCAGGGTGCGCACGTAGTCCATCAACTGCACCGGTTTGCCGCGCCCGATGTTGTAGAGGCGGTACGGCGCGATGCCGCTGGTTGCCGGGTCGGGGTGGCGCACGTCCGCCCGCCAGTCGGGGTCGGGCGTCGCGGTGTGGTCGAGCAGGCGGATCACCCCTTCGACGATGTCGTCGATGTAGGTGAAGTCCCGCTGCATCACGCCGTTGTTGTAGACGTCGATGGGACGGTCTTCGAGGATCGCCTTGGTGAACTTGAACAGCGCCATATCCGGACGGCCCCATGGGCCATACACGGTGAAGAACCGCAGGCCGCTGGTCGGCAGGTTGTGGATATGGCTGTAGGAATGGGCCATCAGTTCGTTGGCCCGCTTGGTCGCCGCGTACAGGCTCATGGGGTGGGAGGCGCCGTCGCTCTCGGAGAACGGCATCGACGCGTTGGCGCCATAGACCGAACTGGTCGCCGCATACACCAGATGCTCCACCGCGCCCTGGCGGCAGCACTCCAGCAGGTTGCCGAACCCGACCAGATTGGACGACACGTAAGCTGCCGGATTGTCCACGCTGTAGCGCACGCCCGCTTGGGCCGCGAGGTTGATGACCCGCTTCGGCGCGTGGCCGGCAAAGACCGTTTCCAGCGCCGCGCGGTCGGCGATGTCGATGCGGGCCTCGTGGAACCGGTCGTAGGCGCGCAGGCGGGCAAGCCGGGCCTCCTTGAGGCCGACGTCGTAATAGTCGTTGACGACGTCCACGCCGACCACGGTCTCGCCCCGGTCGAGGAGGCGAAGGGCGGCGTGCGAGCCGATGAAGCCTGCGCTTCCGGTCACCAGGATGGTCACTGCAAAGGTCCTTTCGCAAAAAGGGCGCCCATGCGCCGCGTCTGACATGGCCCGAACTTTAGGGCCGTTGCGCAGCCTGTAGAAGGAGAAACTGTGCCAATCCTGCTTGGGATGGTCCTGCCTGGGGTCACAAGCGGCTTGAATTGCATGGGGGCAGGTTGCACAGTGCGCGCCTTTCCAGCCCCGAGTCGTTTCCTATCGTCGAGGTGCCGCATGTCGCTTCCGTCACCCCGTTCCGGCGCAGAGTAGTGGACCCGGCCCCCTTGCAGACCCTGGGTGCCGTGGGCGCTGGTATCGCGTGCGCGGTGCTGACCGCTGTTCTCCTGCGTCCGCTGGTCGCCGCCTTGCGTCGGCGGGCGGTGATGGACATTCCCAACGAACGGTCGAGCCACAAGGTGCCGACCCCGCGCGGCGGCGGCCTGGTGGTCACGCTGGTCGTGGTGGCCGGCTGGGGCGTTGCCCTTGGCGTGCTTGGCGCCGGTCCCTATGGCACCATGGCGGCGGTGGTCCTGTCTGGCGCGGCCGTGCTGGGCGCCCTGTCGTGGATTGATGATCGGGTGAACCTGCCGCGCCGGCTGCGTTTTCCGGTGCATATCGCCGTCGTGGCCGCCGCCCTGGCCACCCTGCCGGCCGATGCCGTGGTGTTCCAGGGTGTGCTGCCGGTGTGGGCCGACCGCGTGGTGGCCGGGCTGGCCTGGGTGTGGTTCGTCAACCTGTACAATTTCATGGACGGCATCGACGGCATCTCGGGCGCCCAGACGGCGAGCCTCGGCCTTGGCATCGCCGGTTTGGCGCTGGGCCTTGGGGTGGGCGTGGCGAGCGGTCTGCCGGTCGCCGTCATGGGCACCATCGTGGCCGGTGCGGGCTTCGGGTTTCTGGCGTGGAATTGGCATCCGGCCAAGGTCTTTCTGGGCGACGTCGGCAGCATTCCGCTGGGCTATCTGCTTGGTTGGCTGCTGCTGGTGCTGGCCCTGTCGGGGTGGCTGGCGGTGGCCTTCATCCTGCCGGCGTACTATCTGGCCGACGCGACCTTGACCTTGTTGATGCGGGCGGCGCGCGGCGGGCCGGTGCTGGCGCCGCACCGCGAGCATTTCTATCAGCGCGCCGTGCACCAGGGCGGGCTGCGCCATGATCAGGTGGTGGTCCGGGTGGTGGGCGGCAACGTCGCGCTGCTGGCTGCTGCCGCCGTGGCCGCCGTGGGAGCCCCGGCCGTGGGTTCGGCGGTCGCATTCGGGGTGGTGGCGGCCCTGTTGCTTCATCTGCGCCGCCCCAACCCTGCCTTTTTTGGGGAGTAGCAGGGATCCCCCAAAGAGGTAGACCGCCTGCGTGGCGCTGGTATGCTGGACAGGGAAGGCGCTTTCGCTCACCATGATTTTGCGCCGCCAACGGAGGTCCCGCCGCCCCGACCCCACACCAACACCACACTCCCACGCCCTTTCTTGCCCGGCCCCGTGCCGTGCGGCACCCGCGAACGACAGCCTGGACAGTCGGTCAGAATGATGCAAACCGAAGCCCTTCCCACCCCGCCCGACGGCAGTGTCGGTGCTGGTTCCGCTCCGTTCCACGTGGCGATCATCATGGACGGCAATGGACGCTGGGCGCAATCCCGCGGCCTGCCCCGTGTGGCTGGCCACCAGCGCGGCGTCGAAGCCGTGCGCAGCGTGGTCAGGGCAGCCCCCGGTGCGGGCATCACCCACCTGACGCTATTCGGCTTCTCGTCGGAGAACTGGCGCCGGCCCGAGCAGGAGGTGTCGGCCCTGATGGGCCTGCTGCGCCTGTACCTGCGTAACGAGGTCAACAAGCTGCACAAGGACGGCGTGCGCCTGTGCTTCATCGGTGAGCGCGACCGCCTGCCGGCCGATATCGCCAGTCTGATGCAGGCCGCCGAGGATCAGACGGCGGCCAACTCCGCGCTGTGCCTGACCATTGCGCTGTCCTACGGCGGCCGGGCCGACATCGTCACCGCCGCCCGCCACCTCGCCCACGCCGTGGCCGACGGCACCCTGGACCCCGACGCCATCGACGAGGCGGCCTTTGAGGGCGCCCTGTCCACCGCCGGCATGCCCGAGCCCGACCTGCTGATCCGCACCTCGGGCGAACAGCGGGTGAGCAACTTCCTGCTGTGGCAGTGCGCCTATGCGGAAATGGTGTTCGTGGACACGCTGTGGCCCGACTTCGGGCCGGGCGATCTGGCGCGGTGCGTCACCCAGTTCCAGGGCCGCGAACGCCGCTTCGGAACCGTGGCGCCCTGAGGCCTGGGGTGGCGGTTGCCTAAGGAAGTGAAGGGATTTACCACAGAGGACACAGAGACACAGAGGGTTTGATGCAGAGGACCGCGCGCAGCGCATAAAATCCACACTGGGATGATTTTGCCTGCGGCGCCTAAACTGCGCTCTCTCTGTGCCTCCTCTGTGTCCTCTGTGGTTCCCCGCTTCACGTCCTCAGGCCGCGAACACCTCCCGCGCCCGCTGGGCCAGCCCGGTGGCGACCGAGATGAACTCGCCGCCGGCGCTGATCTTGTCCTCGCCGAAGCGGCGGGCGAAGATGGCGCGCACCGCAGGGACCAGCGAAGACCCCCCGGTCAGGAACACACGGTCCACCTTGCCGGCCGCCGTGCCGGTCGACTCCAGCAGGCCTTCCACGCAGGTTTCGATGGCGGTCAGTTCCGGGGCGATCCAGCTCTCGAACTCGGTCCGGGTGATGCGCCGTTCGACGATGACCGGATCGTGGTCGAAGCGAAACAAAGCTTCGCCGCCGCGTGACAGGTCCAGCTTGGCCTGCTCGACGGCGCGGTACAGGTGGTAACCAAGGTTGTGCTCGATCAGCGCCAGCAGTTGCTCGATCTGCTCGGGGTGCTCGACCTGACGGTGCAGGTCATGCAGCAGGCGCAGGGTGCGCGGGGTGTTGAGGAACGAGACGTGGTGCCAACGTTCCAGCTTGGCAAAGATCCAGCCCGGCATGGGCAGGGTCGCCCCGTCGGCCTGATACTCGGTGCCCTTGCCGAAATGCTCGGACACACCGTGCTGGACGATGCGGCGGTCAAAGGCGTCGCCGGCGATGCCGACGCCCGCCGTGCCGATGATGGCGTCCTCGGGTCGGCCCAGACGCGACCGCCCCGGCCCCAGGCGGACCAGACAGAAATCGCTGGTGCCGCCGCCGAAGTCGGCCACCAGCACGGTCTGATCCTCGGTCAGGGACTGTTCGTAGTAATACGCCGCCGCGATGGGCTCGAACTCGAACGCCACGTCGTTGATGCCCGCCTTGGCGAAGGCGTCGAGAAGGCGGCCGGTGGCGAAATCGTCCTCGACCTCGCCGCCCTCGGCCACGAAGCGCACCGGGCGCCCGGCCACCACCCGCCGGACCGGCTCCCGGCCATCCTCGGCAGTGCGGCGCAGGTGCCCGACGATCAGGGCCACCAGGGCCTCCAGGGTGTAGTTGGCGCCAAAAATCGTCGTCCCGGTGAACGACCGGCTGGTCAGATAGGACTTGAAGGACTGTAGGAACCGGCACTCGCCGTCGCCATGCAGATAGGCGTCGATGGCCTGATGGCCGACCAGCGGCAGGATCCGCCCGCCGGCATCACGATGCGCCCCATCGAAGGCGAGGACCGACCGCAGGGTGGACGACGGCCCGCCCGAGGTGGCAAAAGGCACGACTTCGGCCCCGCCCTCGCGCCCCGCCACGGCAACGGCGCTGTTGGTGGTCCCGAAATCCATTCCGACGAACATTGCTCATTTCCCGAGTGCTGTATCTGGCCCGGCGTTCAGTATCAAACTTTGCCGCCAGGGAACACCCCGAGGGGATGAGGTCTTGAATTTGATACTGCCGGCTTGTGATTCCCCGCTGAGGGTATCGTTTGCAATACCATCCAGAAGAATGGTATCGTTTTTGATACGGAAATGAACTTATCCGGGCTCGCAGTATGGATTTCGATACTTATGGCGGATCTGCGCTACGGCATCGTGACCTTCAAGGACCAGCGCGTCGGTGTCCTCAGTGAACTGTCGGACGGTGGGTGCCGGTTTGCCTATGATGCCGGTGTCACCCGCTCGATCTCCTGTTCGCTTCCCGTCTCCCGCCCGGTGCACGACCACCCGCACGGCCTGCACCCGTTCTTTGCCCACCTGGCGCCGGAAGGGTGGCTGCGGGGGCGCCAGACGGCCTATGCCGATGTGGATCGCAACGACGACTTTGGGATTCTGCTGGCCTTTGGGGCCGACTGCATCGGGGCGGTGGGAGTGATCGATCCGGCCTACAGCCACGACCGCGTGCGCTTGAAGGAGGGCACCCCCGCCCTGGACGCCGCTGCGGTGGCTGGAGACCGCACCATCAGCGGCGTTCAGGCCAAGGTGCTGTGCCGGGAGGAGGAAGGCGCCGTGGTGCCGGCCGCCGCCGATGGTCCGGCTCCCTTGATTGCCAAGTACCACGCCGAACCGCCGCTTCACGACATGGTTGCCAACGAGGCGACGACGCTCGAACTGTGCCGTCTTCTGCTGGGCGACCAGGAGGTCGTCCAGGCGGGGCTCGGGCCTGTTGCGGGGATCGATGGCGTGGCGTTGCTGGTCCGGCGATTCGACCGGCGGGGGGGCGAAAAACTGGCCTGCGAGGATGTGGCGCAGATCATTGGCAAGCCGCCCGGCCTGGACTTCAAGGGAAAGTACGAGGCCTCCTATGAGGTGCTCGGCAAGGCCCTGGAGCATTCGGCGGCGCGGTTGCTCGATGCCCGCCAGGTTTTCAAGCGTCTGGTGGCTTTCGTGCTGGTCGGCAACGTCGATTGCCACCTCAAGAACTGGTCGCTGCTCGAAACCCCGGAAGGGCTGCGCCTGTCGCCGGCCTATGACGTTCAGAATGGCTACATCTATGGCGCTGCTGGGTATACCACGCGGTTCGGCTTGATGGTGGGGACCGGCCGGATGCAGTGGGAGCGCTACGACCGGGCGCTGCTGCTGACCATCGCCGAGCATCTTGGTCTGCCGCGCCGCGCGGCCGAGGGTGTCTTGCGGGAGGTTGCACGCCTGAAAGAGCCGGTGTTGCGGCGTCTCGACGCTTCGCTGAGGCTCAACGAGGAACGCACCTGGGCCTATCGTGCAACCGTCCGTTCAGCCTGGGAGAGGATCTTTGACTAAGCTGCCGTCGTTGCCAGCCCTCGGCGCTCTGGCCCGGCAGCGCCGCAAGGATGTCGGGCTGTCGCAGAAGGCGCTGGCCGACCTTGCCGGGGTCGGCCATGTCACCGTGATTGCGCTGGAAAAGGGCCAGGGTGCCCTGCGGCTGGAAAACGCGTGGCGCATCCTGGCGGCCCTGGGGCTGGCCGAGGAGACGGCCCAATCAGGCGGGGAATAAGCGGTCCATCATCCCGACCACATCGGCCAGATTATCGGCGGTGAGGACCGGGAAGGTGTCGGTTGCGACGTCCAGGGCCTTGGTGCGTTCCTCAATCCCGTGGCCGGTCAGGACGTGGAGGGCGCCGGCCATTCCGGCGGCGCGGGCGGCCTTGAGGTCCGAGGCCTTGTCGCCGACCAGCCAGGACCGTGCCAGATCCAGGCCCAGCACCTCGGCCAGCCACAGGCACAGTCCCGGCCCCGGCTTGCGCCAGTGGTCGTGTTGCGGGCTCCAGTCCGGGGTGTGCTTGGGGTGGTAGGCGCAGGCGGCGGTGGTCAGCGGGGCCACACCATGCTCGGCCAGCAGGGCGTCGAGGCGGGCGGCCACGGCGTCGTACTCGGCCCAGCCGAAATACCCCCGGTCGATGCCCGACTGGTTGGTCGCCACGCCGACCGGGACGCCGCGCGCCGCGCAGGCCTTCAACAGGTCCACGGCGCCGCGCTCCAGGGCCACGTCGTCGGGGCGTGACAGGTAGTTGACCTCGACCACCACCACGCCGTCCCGGTCGAGAATGAGGCCAGGCCGGGGGGGGGCGGCCTCACCATGGCAAACGCCCCGGACCCCCTCCGGCAGCACGATCATACTCAGGACCGTGCGGGCGGGCGGCCGATGCTGTCATAGCGGAACCCGGCGTCGGCCATCAGCTTGGGCTCATAGACGTTGCGCAGGTCGATCACCGCCGGAGCCTTCAGGGCGTTTTTCAGGCGGTCGAAGTTCAGGGCGCGGAACTCGTTCCACTCGGTCAGCAGGGCCAGAACGTCGGCGCCCTCGGCGGCGTCATAGGGGTTATCGCACCACACCACGCCGTCGATCATCTTTTTGGCCTCGTCCATGCCCTCGGGGTCATAGGCGCGCACGGTGGCACCGGCCGCGATCAAGGCCGGCACGATGTCGAGCGACGGGGCGTCGCGCATGTCGTCGGTGTTGGGCTTGAAGGTCAGGCCCAGCACGCCGATGGTCTTGCCCTCCACGTCCCCGCCGGCAAAGGCGACGATGCGGTCGGCCATGGCCTTCTTGCGCTTGGTGTTGATGTCCACCACCGTTTCGATGATGCGCAACGGCGCCCCGGCGTCGCGGGCGGTCTGGACCAGGGCCAGGGTGTCCTTGGGGAAGCATGACCCGCCGTAACCCGGCCCCGGATGCAGGAACTTGGACCCGATGCGGCCGTCCAGGCCGATGCCCTTGGCGACGTCGTGAACGTCGGCGCCGACCTTTTCGCACAGGTCGGCGATCTCGTTGATGAAGGTGATCTTGGCGGCCAGGAAGGTGTTGGCGGCGTACTTGATCAGCTCGCTGGTTTCCAGCGCGGTGAACAGGATCGGCGTCTCGATCAGGTACAGGACGCGGTAGATCTGGCGCATGACCTCGCGCGCGCGGTCGCTCTCGCAGCCGATGACCACGCGGTCGGGGCGCATGAAGTCGTTGATGGCCGACCCCTCACGCAGGAATTCCGGGTTGGAGCACACGTCGAAATCGGCGTCGGGGCGGGTGGCGCGGATGACGCGCTCGACCTCGCGGCCGGTGCCGACGGGGACGGTGGACTTGGTCACGATCACCGTGTAGCCGTCCAGCGCGCGGGCGATTTCCTCGGCCGCCGCATAGACGTAGGACAGGTCGGCATGACCGCCGCCGCGCCGGGTGGGCGTGCCCACGGCGATGAATACGGCATCCGCACCCTTGACCGCAGCGGCGAGGTCGGTGGTGAAGTGCAGGCGCCCGGCGGCGGCGTTGCTCTCGACCAGCTTGTCGAGGCCCGGCTCGTAAATGGGGATTTCGCCGCGCAGCAGGCGCTCGATCTTGGCCGCGTCCTTATCGACGCAGGTCACATCAACGCCGAATTCAGAGAAGCAGGCACCGGAAACGAGGCCTACATACCCCGTTCCAATCATCGCAATACGCATGATGAAAAGCCCTCTCTCGCAGCCCGTGTCCAGAGGGCTTGATACCTGATGCATCTGCACGCGGCAAGGCCGAAGGGCCCACGCATGATGCGTACAGCCTTAGGCGCCGTCGAACCCGCAGGCCCGCAGCGCGGCCAGCATGTGCGGCGGGACCGGAGCGGTGACGTCGATGGGGGCGTCATTCTCGCGCAAGGGGGGCAACTGGATGCGCCGGGCCAGCAGATGCAGGGGCACCTCGGGCGGTGGCGCGTCGGGGCTGCGGCCATACAGCGGGTCGCCGACCAGGGGGCAGCCGAGCGCCGCGCAGTGCACCCGGATCTGATGGGTGCGGCCGGTGCGCGGGGTCAGCTCCAGCCATGTGGTCGAGGGACCCCGGCCGAGCACCCGCCAGCCGGTCGTGGCGGGTTGCCCGACGGCCTTGTCGACCACCATCTTCCAGCCGCGCTTGGCGTCCACTTTGGCCAGCGGCAGGTCGATCATGCCGTTCTGGCCGGGCGGGGCGCCGGTGACCACGGCCCAATAGGTCTTGCGCACCTTGCCCTGGGCGAACGCCTTGCCGGCCCGGCTCAGGCCCTTTTGGCCCCGGCCCAGCACCAGGCACCCGGCGGTGTCGCGATCAAGCCGGTGGGCCAGCCCCGGCGGCCGGGGCTGCTCGAAGCACAGGGCGTCGAAGAACGCCTCGAGGTTCTCGCCGCCGCCCGGCCCGGCGTGCACGGGGATGCCGGCGGGCTTGTTCAGCACGATGATGAGGCGGTCGCGGTAGAGGACGCGGCTTTGGATATCGTCAGGGGTCATGGTGGGCCGACGATGGCAGCCTTTGGGTGGCTTGGAAAGCCCCTGTTGACACCATCCCGCCGCGATGAAAGGATGCCGCCCATGATGACCGCCATGATTCGATCAACATCTTTCGCAGGTTGGTGGCGCTGGTCCTGACCAGCGCCTGTGATCGTGGTTGTTTGTCATCCCGAGCAGGCTGGACCGGTACGGAGCCTGCTCGTCCCCAAGACATCCCCAGGACAGCACGACCCCTGCCGGACCGCAGTTGAAGCGTTCCGTCGGAGTGGAGTCGCATGAGCGAACTGGAACTGTCGTCCATCATCAAGGCCGGTGCCGAACTGGGCACCCTGGACATCGTCACCGCTGGCGGCATCGCCATCCGCCGGTCGGAGGTCGCGGCCGACTACGAGAACGCCATCACGCCGCTGATTGACGCCCTGGATTCGCGGGTCGGCCTGCTGCTGTCGTCCAGCTACGAGTTCCCGGATCGCTACAAGCGGTGGGACATGGGCTTCGTGGACCCGATGCTGTCGGTGACCAGCCGGGGCCTGTCGGTCGAGGTCAAGGCCCTGAATGCGCGCGGCCGGGTGCTGCTGCCGGTGCTGCGCCGTACCCTGGACGGCTTGGACGCCGTGCAGGATGTGGAGGCTGCGGGCGACATCCTCAGCGCCACGGTGCGCCGGGCCGAGCGGCGTTTTGCCGAGGAGGAACGCTCCCGCCAGCCGTCGGTGTTCAGCGTTCTGCGCGCCCTGATCGCCCTGTTCCGCAGCGACGCCGACAGCCACATGGGCCTCTACGGCGCCTTTGGCTATGACCTCGCCTTCCAGTTCGAGCCGGTGGACATGACCCTGGAACGCGGCGATGACCAGCGCGACATGGTGCTGTTCCTGCCCGACCAGATCATCCTGCGCGACCACCAGCGCCAGGAAGCCCGCCTGATGTCGTATGATTTTACGATAGATGGCGCGACCACGGCGGGCCTGACCCGCTCCCAGGCCGAGGTGCCGTTCCGTCCGGCCCCCGCCCCGGCGCGGGCCTGCGACCATGAGCCGGGCGAATACGCCGCCCTGGTCGATCACGCCAAGGAAAGCTTCAAGCGTGGCGACCTGTTCGAAGTGGTGCCCGGCCAGACCTTCTTTGAAGCCTGCCCGGCCCCGCCGTCCGAGATCTTCCGCCGCCTGCGCGAGCGCAACCCGGCCCCTTACGGCTTCCTCATCAACCTGGGGGACGGCGAATACCTTGTCGGGGCCAGCCCGGAAATGTACGTCCGGGTGACCGGGCGGCGGGTCGAAACCTGCCCGATCTCCGGCACCATCAAGCGCGGCGCCGACGCCATCGCCGACGCCGAACAGATCCGCACTCTGCTCAACTCGGCCAAGGACGAGTCGGAACTGACCATGTGCACCGACGTCGACCGCAACGACAAGTCGCGTATCTGCGAACCGGGCAGCGTCCGCGTCATCGGCCGCCGCCAGATCGAGCTGTACTCACGCCTCATCCATACGGTGGATCATGTGGAGGGCACCCTGCGGCCCGAGTTCGACGCGCTCGACGCCTTCCTGTCGCACACCTGGGCCGTCACCGTGACCGGGGCGCCCAAGCTGTGGGCCATGCGGTTCCTGGAGGCCAACGAAAAGAGCCCGCGCCGCTGGTACGGCGGGGCGGTCGGCAAGCTGGGCTTTGACGGCAACATGAGCACCGGCCTGACCCTGCGCACCGTGCGCATCAAGGACGGCGTGGCCGAAGTGCGGGCCGGCGCGACCCTGCTGTACGACAGCGACCCGATTGCCGAGGAGGCCGAGACGCGCCTCAAGGCTTCGGCCATGATCGACGCCATCCGCCGGCCCCGCGGCACCGCCCGCCCCGGCGCCGAGGCCCGCGTCCTGCCCCGCGTCGGCGCGGGGCTGAAGGTGGTGCTGGTCGATCACCAGGACAGCTTCGTGCACACCCTGGCCAACTACGTCCGCCAGACCGGCGCCGAGGTGGTCACCTGGCGCAACGGCTTCACGGCCGAAGACCTGGCCGCCGCCAAGCCGGATCTGGTCATGCTGTCGCCCGGCCCCGGCCGGCCCGAAGACTTCGGCCTGTCGCGCACTATCGCCATGGCCGAAAGCCTGGACCTGCCGATTTTTGGCGTGTGCCTGGGGTTGCAGGGCATGGGCGAGTACCTGGGCGGCCGCCTGGGGCTGCTCGACAGTCCCCAGCACGGCAAGCCGGCGACCATCTCGGTCACCGGAGGGCGGCTGTTCGACGGCCTGCCCGAACGCTTCACGGTCGGCCGCTACCACTCCATCCACGTCGCCGCCGACAGCCTGCCGGCCGACGTGGCAGTCACCGCGCTGACCGACGACGGCATCGTCATGGCCATCGAACACAAGACCAAGCCGTGGGCCGCCGTACAGTTCCACCCCGAAAGCATCATGACCATGGATCACCAAGCCGGCCTGACCATGATCCACACGGCGCTTTTGATGCTGTGTAGGCGGTAACGTCGCCGCGCTGAACTGACCTGTTAGTCCGCTCACGCGGACGGCAGCCCGCTTTCTCTAATGGCATAATATCGCCGCGCTGAACGTCTGGTTCGCCTGCCCCGTTGATGTGCCACAGATGCAGAAAGCGGGGCAGGCGATGTTTTTTGACGGCTGGATGGGGCTGGTGCGGGTGGTGGTGGTCGGGACGCTGGCCTATGCCGCGCTGATCGTGCTGCTGCGGGTGACCGGCAAGCGCACCTTGTCCAAGATGAACGCCTTTGATTTCGTGGTCACGGTGGCGCTGGGCTCGACGCTTGCCACGGTCCTGCTGTCAAAGGATGTCGCCCTGGCCGAGGGGGTGGTGGCGCTGGCCCTGCTCATCGTGTTGCAGATGGGGGTGGCCTGGGCGTCGGTGCGGTCCAAGGGGTTCCGCGATCTGGTGAAGGCCGAACCGACCCTGCTGCTGCACAAGGGCGAAATGCTGCGCACCGCCATGGCCCGCGAGCGCGTGGTGCCCGAGGAAATCCTCGCCGCCGCCCGCTCCAGTGGCCACGCCGGCCTGGAAAGCATCGAGGCGGTGGTGCTGGAAACCGACGGCACTTTCAGCGTCGTCGCCTCGGCCGATGGTGGGCGGGCGGCGCTGGGCAACGTCGGGCAGGACCGCGCGGAGGCAGGCCACTGATACCAAGCGCCAAATAATCTGACTCGTGGTCCCTTTTGAAAGGTGGGCTGCCGCCCACGCCCGCTCGGGGTAAACCCCGAACCCCTTTCTTTTCTTCAAGAAAAACAAGGAGGTCTGGAGCTTGCT
>Ga0209643_1000678_pt1 | contig 48711 bp, 40 predicted proteins | sample AutmiccBRH37_all_FD_187383 | JGI IMG/M metagenome (GOLD analysis project Ga0209643, IMG submission 187383) | Deep subsurface microbial communities from Mt. Terri, Switzerland - Autotrophic microbial communities BRH/37_all (SPAdes) (version 2) | ecosystem: Environmental > Aquatic > Deep...
TTGGATTGTTGTCAAATTATTATTAATTTGATGAGAAATTTCAGGAGCCGGATACGGCAAACGTAAGTCCGGTTCTGTGAGAGCAAAGAAAACAGGACTAATTATCCTGTTTTCTAGCTACTCGATTGTCTATATATTTTTTGAATAATTTACACAAACTTCATCAAAAGTATCTTTGTATTTTACACAAGGGTACTATAATGAATTTGGAAGTTTATAAAACGAAGGAAAAGAGGAATGATAGATGAATATCGCTTTAATAGCCCATAATGCTCAAAAAGAGATAATGGTTAATTTTTGTAAAGCGTACAGAATGGTACTTAGTAAATATAATCTTTTTGCAACAGGAACAACAGGTAGTTTAATTATGGAAGCAACTGATTTAAAAATTAATTGCTATTTATCAGGACCATTAGGCGGTGACCAACAAATAGGCGCAAAAATTGCATCAAATGAGATGGATTTATTATTTTTTTTCCGTGATCCATTAACAGCGCAGCCCCATGAACCTGATGTATCAGCCCTTTTAAGACTGGCAGATGTGCATAATGTTCCATTGGCAACAAATATAGCAACAGGCGAAGTGTTAATACGAGGCCTTGAACGAGGAGATTTGAACTATAAATTGGCGGTAGTGAGTTGATAAAATAGACTCACTACTCAGGCAATAGTTTACTATATCTTGCAAAAAGTAAATTAGCGAAACTTTAAAAGTTGAATAATAACTCCTCCTCCATTTTATATAGAGGGGTGCCATCATGGCACCCCTCATTAGGTTCATAATATACAAAAAGCATTTAACATAAGTTATTAATATTAAATTTTTTAGAAAAAAGCAGTTGATACTCAGACCTAATAAATGTCATGGAAATAAAAAAGGTGATGTGTGAATTGCAAAATATTATACGGCAATTTAGCGCAAGGAGGAGATTTAAACTGCTAAAAACGGTAGTAAAGTCTTTAAAACTTTCTATCGTTTTTGGATACGGGGTATTATCATAAATGTATAATTACAAAATAGTTTTTTACTAAGTTGGATATTTTAAAGACCTAAAGGAAGTTTTGACTGTTCTTCGTTTTCTTTTTCTGCTAAAATTGTGATAAATTTAAATTAGAGAAAAAGGAGTGCATATCTTTGGCCAGAATTTTAGTTGTTGAAGATGATCCTAATATTAGAGAACTTCTTCAATATAACTTAAAGAAAGAAGGTTTTGAGGTTAAAACAGCTGAAGATGGCGAAAAGGGATTAGAGGAAATCGAAACTAAGTGGCCGGATTTGGTTATCTTAGACTTAATGATTCCCTATAGAGACGGACTGGAAATCTGCAGAATAATGCGAAGCAAAAGAGAGCTGGCTCATATTCCTGTAATTATTTTAACGGCTAAAGGGGAAGAGATTGACCGAGTTTTAGGCCTAGAGATGGGGGCCGATGATTATGTAACTAAGCCCTTTAGTACAAGAGAAATCATTGCGAGAGTAAAAGCTTTATTTCGCCGGGTACATGCTATAGAAAAAAATGAAGAAGGAATATTAATCAGAGGTAGATTGACTATTAATTTAGAAAATTATGAAGTAATTTTAGGCGACAAGAAAATTGATTTTACTCCTAAAGAATTTCAATTGCTATATTTATTAGCATCTCGCCCTGGAAAAGTATTTACAAGGGATTTTCTTTTGGAGCAGATATGGGGATATGAATATCTAGGTGATAGTAGGACAGTGGATGTTCATATTAGGCACTTACGTCAAAAGCTTGAAGATGATTTAATCGAAACCATAAGGGGAGTAGGATATAAATTTATTGATTAAAATTGGCTAAAGTTTATGAATTATAGGTAATCCCGAGGGGTAGGAGGGCTTGTTATGATGAAATTTCGAATAAGAACAAAACTATTATTGACCTACCTATTTTTAATTTTTATAGCCTTTACCATTTTAGCTCTTGCTATCCTGGGGCCTTTACAGAATTTCTATATTAAGCATGTGGAAACTGAGCTTATTAAAAACGCTCGCTTAGTTTCCCGGATAATCGAACCACATTTGTTAGAAGCCAATTATCAACAAATAGATCAAACAGCAAAAGAATTAGGAGAACAGATTGCTTCAAGGATTACCGTGATAAAAAATAATGGTGAGGTCTTAGGGGAAACCCACAAATCTATCTCACTTATGGAAAATCATGCAGATAGACCCGAGTTTAAAACTGCATTAGAGGGGAAAATCGGGATAGCTACAAGGTTTAGTACTACTCTAGATACAACGCATTTGTATGCAGCACTGCCTTTTATAAATCAGGGAGAAGTTGAAGCTGTCATTAGGGTGTCTTTACCTGTTATAAGTATTGAGGAAACCTTTGCTCTACTTAGGGAAACCCTCTTTATTGGCGGTTTAGTAGCCTCTCTAATAGCCCTTTTATTAAGTGTTTGGTTGGCTAGAACCTTTACTAAGCCAATTGAAGAGATCAGCAAAACGTCCAATAAAATTTCCAAAGGGGATTTAGAACAAAAAGTTTTTATTACTTCCAACGATGAATTGGCCTTATTAGGCCAGAGCATAAATGATATGACAGCTTCTCTTAAAACTCAAATTAATGAGATTACAACCAGCAAACAAAGACTAGAGGCAATTCTTAGTCACATGGCTAGCGGAGTAATTGTAATTGATCATATTGGACTCATCCAGAGTGTAAATCCTCAAGCTGAAAGTATCTTTGGTATTAAAGAAAAAAAAGTAATCGGTAGGCCTTATCATAGAGTAATCAGGAATTTTAATTTATTAGAAAATATTGATCAGGTGATGAATAGACAGAATCATTATCCCACATCCTATGAATTTTCTATTTTGCATCCTGAAAAGCATACACTTAAGGCGTATGCTGCTCCTGTTGTTTATAAGGATAAAATTGAACAGGTGGTAATAGTCTTCCACGATATTACTATTTTGAGGCAATTAGAAAAGATGAAAACGGATTTTGTTGCTAATGCTTCCCATGAGTTAAGGACACCGGTTGCATCGATAAAAGGCTTTTCTGAGACTCTCCTAGATGGTGCCTTAGATGATAGGGAAGTAGCTCAAAGGTTTGTTAATATTATTGATAAAGAGGCTGAGCGTCTTGGAGTGCTTATTAATGACCTTTTAGATTTATCCCGCATAGAGACAAAAAGCTCAGCTATAGAAAAAACACCTACAGATATTAAACAATTATTAGGGGAATGTGTCGAGTACTTAGAAAATCAAGCACAAGAAAAAGGCGTGGAAGTTTCAGTAGAAGTAACTGAACAATTACCTAAAATACTAGCCAACAAGGAAATGTTAAGCAGTGCTTTTCTCAATCTTATAGATAATGGTATCAAGTACACTCCCCTGGGAGGTACTATAAAAATAAATGCTTTTGAAGAACAAGGACATATACTAATTAGGTTTACTGATACTGGTGTAGGAATCCCTAAGGAGGATTTATCTAGGATATTTGAAAGGTTTTTTAGGGTTGATAAAGCTAGGACTCAGGAGATAAAGGGTACAGGTTTGGGACTTAGTATAGTTAAACACATTATTGAGCAGCATCAGGGTTATATCAATGTGGAAAGTGAAGTAGGCAAGGGTAGCAAATTTACCATAACCTTACCTTTAAAATGATAAAACTCATACCCTCTTTAGGAAAAAAGGTCACCAATAAATAAGGACATATACCTGGAAAATCAGGACATGTCCTCGTCTAAATTTAATAATCGATTTTTAACGGCAAAGTTTGCTGCTTCTATTCGGTTACTGACCTCTAGTTTTGCTAATATCTGACTTACATAATTTCTAATAGTTTTTTCACTTAGGATCATTTCCGAGGCAATTTCTTTATTAGTTTTCCCTAAGGCTATAAGCCTCAGAACTTCCTTTTCCTGGTTTGTTAGTTCATTTAATAAAAGCTGATGTTTAGAGACAGTCCGCATCCTTTTAAAAACCCTATCAGTAATATTAGGATCTAAAATTGACTTACCCTGAGCAACCATTTCAATAGATTTTATTAGTTCCTGGCTATCTAAGCCCTTTAATAAGTAACCACTTGCACCAGCTAAAATGGATTCGTGTATTAATTCATCATCAGCATAGGAGCTGAGCATGATTATTTTTGTTTCCGGTAAAACTTCCTTTATCTTACGGCAAGCGGATATTCCATTATTTTGGTTAACCTGTTTCTGACTAGATAACTTTACATCCATAATAATTAAATCAGGTTTTATTTTCAATGCATTACTAATAGCTTCATCCTGTGTACTGGCCTCACCTACAACCTTAAGCTTAGGATAAAGTCCAAATAAACTAATTAAACCTAGGCGTACTACTTCATGATCATCAACAATCATCAATTTAATCATACAAACCTCCTTCAAGAGGAACTCTAATAATAATTTTCGTTCCTTCATTTACCTTGCTTTCAATTTCTAAAGAGCCATTTAAGGTTTTAACCCTCTCTTTTATATTTTGTAAGCCATGCCCTGATCCCATACAAGAATAATCTTTGATAGAGTTTTCCCTACAACGCATTTTCTCGTTAAAACCTATGCCATCATCAATTATTTCTAATATTAAATCTGCATTATTATTGCTTATCTTAATCGTCAGGTTTTTAGCATTAGCATGTTTAATAACATTACTCATGGCCTCTTTAAGGATCAAAGTTAAGTGATACAATGGCGTTACCGTTATTTGTTTTGCTATATAATCAAATTCAAGTTGAACATTCAACTTTTCTTTTATATGAAACTCATTTATTATATTTTCTATCCGTTTTTGTAAAGATATATTTACCTGATTAACCCTTTTTAGTTCGCCTATATATTCACGAATTTGATCAATAATCCTATTCCCGTTTTTTAGAAAAACAGCTAATTTTTCTGATGCTCTTTGGGGGTTTTTATTTATTAGGTATTTAATAACTTCTAGTTCTAAATTAGTAGCATACAAGGACTGAATAATATCATCATGCAAATCTTGTGCAAGGCGATTTCTTTCCTCAAATCTTGCCTTAGTTATTTCACTCTCCTGGATCCTATTTATATATTCTTTATCAAAAACCAGTAAAATTATAAATATAGAAATAAAGAGGATAAGCCCCGTAAAAGCCCTTACAATTTCAATAGGTAATCCTGTTAACTGAAAGAATAGATCGGAGTTTATAAGTCTAGATAATCCAACTGAGCTAGGGGCCACAATTAATCCTGATGCAAAACTATAGGTAATTAATGAAATAGCTCCAAATTGTAAAGCCCTTGAAGATTTTGGAGAAGCAAGATTATCAAATTCGTTCTTCTGCAGTAAAATTGCATAACCGGAGAAGATGGCACCAGGAAACCCTATTAAGTATCTAGACCAAATATCATTAATCAAGATCCATTCTAAGTTGCTTTTATAATTAAAAGAAGAGATAGTTACAATAAGAAAAGATAACCATAAGATAAATAACAGTACAGGCATGTATTTCAATTTATGCCATTTCTTTTTTGTGTTAGTCCAAAGTGATACTCCAAACTGAAAAATAAACATAAAAGATAAGGCGTTAATAATAATTTGAATAATACGTAGAATTAAGTATGTTTGGTCACTAGAGTATGCTCGCTGAATAGGAATAAAAACATGTCCCAAGTCGGCAAGACCGTGAACAATTCCAAAGAGTCCTAACCAGTGAAGATTTTTTGCTAACTCAAAGCGGCTATGTTGCCGATTTTTCAAAAGGATACCAAAACCCAAAAGAAAAAAAATTGATCCATAGATAAACATAACAATAGCTTTATTGTAATAAAAAAAATCATAGAAAGGCCACATTAGCATTTCACCCTCTACAAATACCAACCATGTGGTTGGTCATGTTACTTACAAATTTACTTAATTATAATAATGAACTTCCTTAAAGTCTAATATTTTATTTAAAATATTATTTAATAGAAAAGCCAGAGCTAATCACTCTGACTTTTCTATCATAACCAATGCAAAGGATATTTGCATTTGCTAGAAAGATTATTTACTAATACTGCTATTATTACCAGACTCACTGCTCCTATTAGAACAGGGGATAAAATAAAGCTGTAACTCTGTTCTGTAAAAACTGCTATAAAAGCAGTTGCTCCCCCTGGGGGGTGAAGGGTATGGGTTATGGTCATCATTAGGATAGCAAGGGTAACACCTAGAGATATGGCCCACCAAACATTACCGAATAACTGAAAAACACTTACCCCCATAAGTGCTGAAATTAGGTGTCCTCCAATTACATTTCTGGGTTGAGCCATTGGTACTTGACAGGCAGCATATATAAGAACTGCAGTAGCCCCGAAGGAAGGGAGCAGAAGGTATATATTATAGTATCCACTTAGGAAAGCAACAAAGCCAATACCTATAAGACTTCCTAAAGTAGTTATTAGCAGCTGATATACACAAAGCCTGGGCTTGGTGCAACATTTACCTGCTTTCATTCTATTCAGATATATAAATATAAAGCTATCTCTTTTTGAAGAGGCCTTTTCCATAAAATCACCCTTTCGTGATTCTCTAATAACATGAAAAGCTTTAATTTTTCAAAAAATTTGTTATATAAAATAATGACACATTCAAATATATTACTCTGTGATATTCATCACACTATATTACAGTTTGCATTGGGAAAGTATGGCTAGAAAATACAAAGCTACCCAATGAGATAAAGCTTTACTTCGTAACTATTGCCTTTTCGGATTTTTCCATTAAATTTTTTTAACTAATTGACAATCATCATGTTCATATACTATAGTTAATATTAATCATATATTAATTACTAAAAGCTATGAAAGAGTAAAGTAATTTTAACTAAAGTTTACAGAGAGCCGGGGTTTGCTGGGAGCCTGGTAGCAAAGGTTAAGATGAAGTTCCCTCTGGAGTTGTCTGCTGAACTACAAGTAGGTAAGACCGGGTCTTCCGCCGTTATAAGGAAGGGGATATTAAGACGAACTGTTTACAGTTGGTTGCGTATCCTTTAAGTGGGTCTTATTGGCCAACAAAGGTGGTACCGCGAGTTAACCTCTCGTCCTTTTTCTAGGATGAGAGGTTTTTTATATTTAAATCTAAATATAGTGATTGTGATGATAGGGGAAAGGGTGGTACCACGAAACCTCTCGTCCCTTATTGTTAAAGGAGCGGGGGGGTTTTTGATTTTTTAGAGGAGCTATATTTTATAAAGGGGGGTGCAACAGGTATATTATTTTTAATCTAAGGAGGCAAAAAAGAGTGGAAAATAGTTTATTTGAACCATTAATTAAAGAAGGTTTAACTACATTAAAAATTCGTTATGATTGGAAAACAGATAAGGCTAGGTTATATGCTGCTAAAGAATGGGATGAAAAGCAGAATTGGGCGAGCTATAATAAAGAATTTGATACGGAAAGTTTATTAACTGATAACCATCGATACTTAAACCAGACCGAAGTAAGAAATATTTTCCTTAAATATAATCTGGAGAGTTATTTAGATGAGGTTATCAACCTTCTACGTAAGGGAAGGCATATAGGGATGGATTGTTTCTATTATAAAAACAAAGATATTAGATTTATGAGCAATATGCATAACAGTATTTGCGGACTTAATAATAGGAGTCAGGCAGTCAGGTCTGGTGGCATCAGACGGCATGAGCTAGAAGAGGAAGAGCTTGAAGTTATTGTTGATGGATTAAACTTGGCCCGGGCCATGAGTCATAAAAATGTTGCAGCGGATATTCCATATGGTGGGTCAAAGATAACTGTCCAATCAAAACCTGTAGACTTAGCAGATATGAATGAAATTGGGTTTTTAGCTTACGCTTTGGATAGGACACGATCCTTTACCGGACCTGATATGGGCTATCCTCCCGAACTTGCTGATGTAATGAAAGCAAATTTTACCTTAAATATCACTGGTGGGCCGAAAGGACCTATGGGTCCAACGGGGACACCCACCGCCTATGGAGTCTATCTAGCCCTTAAGCAAGCAGCTAAATTTAAATTTGGTACAGATATATTGACTGATAAGAAGATTGCTGTCCAAGGATTAGGTGCTCTAGGATTTCCCTTAGTTGAACACTTACTAAAGGAAAAGGCAATAATCACAGTATGTGACTCAGATGTAAAGCGTATTAGGGAACTAAAAGAGAAGTATCCCGATGCAGAAATAGCCGTTGTTGATCCAAAGGAGATTTACTATGTTGACGCCGATGTTTTTTCGCCGGCAGCTATAGGAGGAATAATCACCGAAGAACGAATCCCCAAAATGAAATTTGCAATAATTCTGGGAGGGGCAAATAATCAATTAAAAGCTAGCAGTAAGGAAGAGGAGTACAGATTGGCAAGAATTCTTCATAAGAGAGGAATCTTATATCAATGCGATTGGTGGCACAATATTGCCGGAGTCCTAGCTGGCTGGGAAGAGTATACAAATCAGCAGCAGGCAAATTTAAAAAATATTTTACCTAAGATTGAGCATATCTGTATTGAAAAAACCTGGGAGAATCTTAATAAAGCAGAACGATTATCAATTACACCAACAGAATGTGCTTATCAAACAGTGGAGGAAAAGTTATATAAATAAAAATAAAAATTTTAGGAGGAAATAATAATGAAAAAAGTTTTAGTAAGCATATTGATTATTATGCTTTTATTAACAGGTTGTGCTTCGAAGCAAGACGGAGCAAAGGACGAGAAGGTTAAAATCGGTATTGTGCAGATAGTAGAGCACCCATCTTTAGATGCTTCCCGCCAAGGCTTTTTAGATGTGCTGGCAGCAAATGGATATAAAGAAGGAGAAAATTTAATTGTAGATTATAAAAATGCCCAAGGGGATATGCCCACTTTAAATACTATCGCGCAAAGTTTAGTTTCAGGAGGAAATAACCTTCTTTTAGCAATTGCAACTCCCTCAGCCCAAGCTGTGGCAAACGCAACGAAGAATAATAAGATTCCAGTACTTTTTACTGCTGTAACCGATCCTGTCGCTGCTGGGTTGGTTGAAAGCATGGAAAATCCGGGAACAAATCTCACAGGTACAACAGATATGGCACCTATTGCAAATCAAATTAATTTACTTAAGGAAATTGACCCTGCGGTGAAAAATGTCGGTGTAATTTATAATACCAGTGAAGTCAACTCGGTAGTGCAGGTAGATATAGCTAAGGCGGCCGCTAAAGCAGCAGGGCTTAATATTATAGAAGCCATAGCAACAAATAGTAGTGAAGTGGACCAGGCAGCAAAATCCTTAATTGGTAAAGTAGATGCCATTTATGTACCAGGTGATAATGCTGTTGTCAGCGCACTTGAAGCAGTAATTAAGGTTGCCATTCAAAATAAGCTACTATTAATTGCAACGGAAAAAGACAGTGTTATGAGAGGTGCTGTTGCTACCATAGGATTAGATTACTATAAGCTGGGTCAACAAACGGGGGAAATGGCATTAAAGCTTTTAGCAGGTGAGGCTAAACCAGAAAACATGCCGGTAGAAAGTCAAAAGGAAATAGAGATAATAGTTAATCTCAAGGCAGCAGAGGCTCTGGGTGTTACTGTCCCGCAAAGTATTCTCGATAAGGCTCAAGAAATAATCAAATAGTGGGTGGAAATAATGGAAATTTTATTGCTTGAAACCCTACAGCAGGGGCTAATATATAGCATTGTAGTTTTAGGCATCTATTTGAGCTTTAGAATCTTGGATTATGCCGATTTGTCAGTTGATGGCACCCTTCCTTTGGGTGCAGCCGTTGCCGCTAGTATGATTATTGCCGGATATAATCCGTGGCTAGCAACATTAACTGCTACTGCAGCTGGGGCGATTGCAGGATTATTTACCGGTTATTTGCATACAAAATTTAATATTAACCCACTGTTGACAGGTATTCTTACTATGACTGGGCTGTACTCGGTAAACCTGCAGATAATGGGGAGGGCCAACCTGCCTTTATTGGGGCAGCAAGTAATTTTCACTCCGCCCATCAGTATTGATGAAAGAGTATTTACCATCACTTTACTGCTCTTGCTAGTTGCCTTTATTATATTTCTGCTCCATAGGTTCCTAGATACGGAAATTGGGCTGGCGTTAAGAGCGACAGGAAATAATCAAAAAATGATAACCTGCTTAGGGGTTAATACCGACACTATGAAATTGTTGGGTTTATCAATTTCTAATGCAATGGTTTCCTTAAGTGGTGCCTTGATTTCCCAATACCAGGGCTTTGCCGATGTCGGAATTGGGATAGGTACAATTATTGGTGGTCTTGCCTCATTGATTATTGGGGAAGTGTTATTTAGTAATGGTAAGATTTTACGGGATTTAATCGCAGTAGCTTTAGGCTCCATCATTTTCCGTTTAATAATTGCTTTGGTTTTAAGAATGGGTCTGCCACCAACCTTTTTGAAATTAATGACAGCTATAATTGTAATTGTGGCTCTGGCTGCACCTAATTTCAAGGAAAAGGTCCTTGCGAAAAGGAGGTACCGTGCCTATGCTAACAATTAGTAATATTACAAAAACCTTTAATCTTGGCAGTGTAAATGAAAAATTAGCTCTAGACGGAGTCACCTTGCATTTAAAGGCAGGAGATTTTGTTACGATTATTGGAAGTAATGGTGCCGGAAAAAGCTCATTGATGAATGTTATTTCAGGTGTATTAACACTAGATCAAGGTAGTATTATTATCGACAATGAGGATGTAACCTTCCTGCCTGAGCATAGGCGAGCTAAAGATATAGGAAGAGTCTTTCAAGATCCCATGATGGGTACTGCTGCAAATATGACCATAGAGGAAAACTTAGTATTAGCTCTAAAACGGGGACAAAAAAGATTTTTTAAAAAGGCTATTACTTATAAAGAACGGGAAGTTTTCCGGGAAAAGTTAAAATTCCTTGAATTGGGCCTGGAAAAGAATCTTCAGCAGAAAGCTGGGTTATTGTCAGGAGGACAGCGCCAGGCCCTTACCCTTATTATGGCTAGTCTAATGAACCCAAAATTAATGTTATTAGATGAGCACACTGCTTCCCTAGACCCTAAAACGGGCAATAAGGTAATGGAGGTTACTGAGGAGATTATCAAAAGTAATAAGCTGACAACTCTCATGATTACCCATGATTTGCAGCAGGCCCTTTGTGTTGGCAATAGGACAATAATGATGCATGAAGGTAAGATAGTTGCTGATTTAAAAGGTGAGGAAAGGAAAAAAGCCACAGTTGCAACCCTCTTAGGCTTATTTGAAAAAAATAGCGGCCGTGGATTACTTAGTGACCGGATGTTGTTAGTGTAGTTAAGATTTTATAAATTTGTCCAGGATATAAAGAACAAATAAAGGGATAGCGAGAAGCAGATGATTCTGCCTTGCTATCCCTTTTATTAACATTATTAAGAAGCCCCTTCGTAGCTATAAAATAGTACAAATCTCTAGTAATTTGCTCTTATCCTGAGGAAAATGGATTTATATAAATAAATAGCTACTTACAAAGGTATTCTAGCTTTATTAGAATTTTGAAATATGTATATATTTTTGTTAAAATAATTTGAGAAAATCACAAATAAATTATTACATTAGCCTTTAGGCTATTTTTTTATAATAAATTAAAAAGGGCATTTGTTCACTTTTTAACCCTTTGGAGGTGGGACTATGAGAATTATTGAATTAAGAAGAGAAATTTTCAAATCCGATGCAGAGAAAATTATTGACTGGCTAGAAGATTATGACGTAAATCAGCATTTGAATGAAAGTCAAAATGTAAATGACAATATACGGAAAATCATTTACAGAGTAAATATGCCAATATTAACCCATGTTTTTAATCAAGATGGTACCTTCTTTATGGTAACTACTCCTAGTAAGGGGCCTATAGGGTTTCTGAGGTTAATACCTAAGAACTATCATACAGAAATGGTTGTAGTGATAGGTGACAAAAAGGAATGGGGAAAGGGCTTTGGCTTTAAAGCTGTATTAGAGGGTCTAAAGCATGCGTTTTTTAAGTGGCGGAAAGACAAGGTAATTGCAAAAATTAGCCATGAAAATGGACGTTCCAAAAGAGTGTTTAAAAAGGCTGGCTTCATTCACGACAAAGAATTAACCTGTGAGACACAATATTCAATATCAGTGAATAAATTTTTACAAGTTATAAATTAGATATAGTTCAGCTAATATCCCTTCTTTAGAATTGTTTTATATTTTGAATGCCCTCTAAAATATTGCCTGGTTAAAGGGAGCCTTATTTTTTTGTTAATTTTTTGTCCGCTATAAAATTTTAGCGGATTTTTTTATTGTTGTTATTAAAATTTATTTTAAATAAAGAAAACCACCCTTTTTGGGTAGGTTCAAAATAGTTAAAATACTATATAATGCCCATAACAATACCAAAGTTTTAGACCTAAATTGGGCAATATCTGATTTGCCTGTCAAAGGGATTTAAGGAGGCTACTTAAGAATGGACTTAAATTATTCTTATGGAAGCAGGAAAAAGAAGAGTAATAAGCTTGTAATAAAATATTTAAAAGAGAGAATGAGGCGATATTAATTGGAATAGGAAAAACAAGAAAACTGTCTCAAAGAATGCAAGAACGTTTAAGAATAAATTCTTGATTTCACTTGTATATCTTAAATAAATTAGGTCAAATCTTTTTAAATAATGTAGTCAGGCTAGGAATATAGTTGTGTGAATATTCATAACCTTGCTAGAAGAAAAGTATTTCGTCATGGGTATAGCTCAATTAAATTTACGAGGAGGGATAAAATTGTCCACATTAAACACCGATATCGGATTGCCAAGAATTCCATCGTTCACTGCTGAGCTTAAAGAAACAGAACCACCTAAAGGTAAAAAGAATAGGGGTTCAAATGGAATCTCATTTGAACATTCTTGGGAGCTATTTTATTACCTTATTGGCAAGGGGATAAAAAATTTACCTACTATTATAAAGGGAATTATTTTACCCCTAGGGATAGTCACCGTCTTTAATATAGCTTTGGAATCCATACCTACCTATTCGGTGCAGGGTATTACTAGATCTTTACTATTCTTTTTTGTTTTTATTACTTCATCATATAACTCAATCATTCCCAGAACAATTTTTTGGGTAATAATTTTCACCATAGGCAAAGCATTGTTTAGACGTATCAGAAGTGAAGGTTTTAGTAAGGTTTTAGCTGACTATAAAACCTTCCCCGGTAATTTGATGGGAGCTAGAAAAAGTTTGGGAATATTAGGTAATTACATAATATTAGTTTCCAGTGGTGTAGGTTTTGTAGTGGCCAATTTTCTAACAAGAAACAACCGTTTGGATAAGGTATTAGTTACCTATGTCATCGCTATTGCGCTGATAAATACCCTTTCCAAGGGAAATAAGACCATGCTGTTCACCGCATTAAAGCTGGTTTATAAGGATTGCACCGGATTTATTAAGAAGGCAGAATTGTTAACTGATGATAAAGTGTTTATTTTGGTTACTGGATTTACTTTGGGATTACTTTTAAATAGTGTTTTTGGGGTAATAAAATTGGACCTCGGAGGCTATATTTTAGGATCTATATTATTTGTAGCAGGCTTACTGTTGATTTTATTTGGCAAAAAAGAGGTGAGGCAAAATAAAACTGAAAGCTTTAGCTGATAGCCAATTTAGATTTGCCTATAGCTTTGATTTGGATTCGGGCTTCTATTATCGAACGGGAATAATTAATAAGGAAGGTCAGGACACTGGTGTTGACCCCTTTCGTGGTTCCTTTCCTCATTTGTTGGATGTCGGTATTATGGGTCACTGTGTTCACGGTGCCTCTGGTCTTTGTTTACAGGCGGGAATCCAATGCTACCAAAGCGGTCTTACGAAGAATGAGCCAAATATGGTTCTTGAGGATTACAAAGCTATAGTAAATCAGTGTAAGGGTAAACTGTTTCAAATTGCCTTAGGTGGACGGGGTGACCCCGAGATGCATGAAAGTTTCGAGGAAATTTTAAGCTATAGCAGGGAGAATGAAATTGTTCCTAACATCACTACCTCCGGCTTTGGTTTAACAAAAAGGCACGCTTTGATAATGAAAAAGTATTGTGGAGCCGTGGCTGTCAGTTGGTATCGGTCCTCCTATACTTTAAGGGCTTTGGAGTTATTACTATCCTTAGGTATAAAGACTAATATCCACTATGTGCTAGGTAATAACACTATTGACGAAGCCTTTGATTTATTAAGCAATAATAAATTTCCGACAGGTATCAACCGGATAATTTTTTTGCTTCATAAACCGGTAGGAATGGGGGAAAGCAAGAATGTCCTAAGCTCTTTAGACCCTAAGGTTAAAGAATTTTTCAACCTCTTTAACTTGGAGGAATATATCAATAAGGTTGGGTTTGATAGCTGCTGTATTCCCGGGATAATAAATTTTAGCCCAAATATCCATTTAAAGTCAATTGATACCTGTGAAGGTGCAAGATACAGTGCTTATATTTCGCCTAATATGATAATGACTCCGTGCAGCTTTGACCAGCAGTATCAATGGGGTCTAAGCCTAAAAAAATACTCAATAAATGAGGCTTGGGAAAGCAAATCCTTTGAAAGCTTTCGCAGTACCCAAAAAATGAGCTGTCCAGAATGTGATAAAAAAGCGGATTGCTTGGGGGGTTGTCCTATAAAGAAGGAAATCGTCTTATGTGCAAAAATGCAGGAGGTGAAATAATGAAGATTAGAAATGATTTTGTTACCAATTCCAGCAGCACCAGCTTCGGAGCCGCTACCGTAACAGGGTTTGTGACAGCAATAATCTCTGCGTTAGGGATAAGCTCTGCTATGGCGGCATCGGAGGCTGCAGCTGGCATGCCTTCTACCGATGATGGAACTGATTATGGTGGTCCGGATAGAGATTTTGATCCCGAAAGTTTTGTAAAGTCTGATGAGGATTATGAAAAAAAATTGAAGAAGCTTGATCGGGAAATTGGAGAATACGAAAAAGAGTGGCAAGAGGTGAAGGATACCTATGAGGGTGATGACTATGTACAGAAGGAAAAGGAATATAATAAGTATATTGAATATTTAAAGAATAAAAAAGAAGAAGCTGAAAGTATTGAATTCGAGAAGCAGGTAGAGAAGCTAGCCCAGGAAGCGGAAGCCGAATACAAGGCGGACTGGATTGAACAGAGAAAAGAGGATTTAAAAAGTGTACGGGAGCAGATTGAATTTATCGAAGCATCTATAAGGGGCTATGGGGCGGCCGGCTATGAGATTTCTGAGGCAAAAAGTCAGCTGGAAATGTATAAAAACTGGGAAAAGGATCTAGATAAAACCCTTAAAAAGGAAGGGGTAGAGTATAATTATAAGCCTAAGGAAAGGGAAGATATCGGACCCAGTAAATCAGTGGCTGAATTAATTAAAAAGGTGGATGAAAAATACGACAAGATTTTAGAGGATTTAAGGAAAGAAAAGATAGACAGAAAGAAAAAAGCTATAATCGAAAGAAATATTGAAGCGTGGAAAGAGGAAAGCCGTGAGCATATGAAGTATGCCAATACCGCAGATAAGTATCTTAAGTCTGCGGAGGTTATACAGACAGCTGCCGATATCGGCGTAGATGCTCTGGAAAAAGTAACTGGTCCTGTAGGAAAGACCATCAAAAAAGTCTATGTTGGAGCCAAGGGGGTTGCCGGTGGGGTAGGTGAGGCTTGGGCCGACCCTGAAAATGCAGCTTCCCATATCACGAAAGGTGCGATCAAAGGAGCAGGAGATGTGGCCAAGGAATTTACAGAAAACCAGTATGTCAAGGATGCCATTGGTTTAACCTCAGAGGTAGGTCAAGGTGCCATTACCTCATATCAAAAGGGTGAGGATATAACCAAGGGCATGAAGGATGGTATGAAAAAGGCTGCTGTTGATTCTGTTGTTGATAGAGCTACAAATAAATTTTTGCCTAATACAGGCCGGGATATAGATTTTGGCAAATATTCTCCAAAGCAAATATTTAAGGGGGCAGTAGCAGGTAATCCAACTATAAAAGACTTTATTAAGGACAATATTAAGGATTCCATTAAAAATAACACCATTAACCAGATGAAGAATTTACCTAAGGGTGAAGGTTTTGTTTTTGGTGATTGGAAAATTGAAATGTAGGAGGGATAATATGTCTTTGGAAGTTAAGGTACAATTAAAAGATTTAAGCTGGCTGGGGCAGGCCTTTGAGAATAAAAGTTTTATTTCCCCTTTGGGTGACGCTAAGCTATCTGAATTTACTAATGAAGATAAGCAAAAGTTAATTAACCATGGAATCATAAAAGAGGATAATACCATAAAGGCTAGCTATTATCCTCTACTGGAAATATTAGCCTTAGCCGATGGTTTTATTGATACCACCTTTAAGAGAGGACCAATAAAAGCTAGAAAGCAAATTATTTGCCAGGGAGATAAAAAGGTTTCAGTTGTGTATCAAGGGGAGGAAGCAACTATCACAATGCCTTCAAACCCCAAGGCAATGGCTAAATTCATCGGGGAGTATATGGGAAAAAGCACCTTGACTGGGTCTGACTTAGATTTAGAACTACCTGCTAATGAGGCTTTTTGCTTGGCTGTTATCACAGACCTTTATAGGAAAGCAGTATTTAGTGCTTATGCCCAAGAAGAGGTTTTTGTATATACGGGTTTTACCAAGGATGAGCTTTTGAAGGCTTCTAATAAACTAAGGGAAAATTCTCAAAATTTAGCCTTCCACGTATTTGTAATTAATGCTGGTATTCCCGAATTGACCATGGAAATAATTGAAGAAGCTTTAAATGCTCTGATTGAGAAAGGACTGGTGAAAAAAGAGAATAATGTTTATCGACCTGTTGGGGAAGCATTACTTTTTGCCGGGAATTTTCTAATTTTTGAAAATATTATTGAAGTTGTGGTCGGGCAAGTACATAAGAACAATCTATATAGGTCTAACTTTATACTACTACAAGCCGGACCGCTTGATGTTTTGTACTTAGAAAAGAGTAAGGATAATATATTAATGGAATGCTTATCTCCATTAAAAGCTACAGAGCTGATTGCCACCGTCTTAGATTCCAAGCCAGATATTGTATAAAATCCTACCAGGAAAATAGCCCTCACTAGAAATAATAAAGAGGGCGTAACGAAACTTTAGTTTCGTTACGCCCCTGCTTTGTTTTTATGCTAGTAAAAATAAATAAAAAAAGCCTGCCATGTTTACGCCATCAGCACCGCCATTTTCCTCATATTATGGGCTATACTGTGTAAGCCCCATTCAATTTTAACTTTATCTAATCCCTTCAAAACAAATCTGCGGATGCCAAAATTGCCTTTGATATCACCAAAGACACTTTCGACTTCAACTGGTCGCAGACTTCTCATTTTTAGACCTTCCTCTGAGCACAGAATTTGCTTGGCTTTTTCTTTAAAGTCATTTAACTTTCGATTGATATTTATTCTCCTGTTGGCATATGATTTTTCTGACTTAACACATTTATCTCTATGCGGACATCCAGAGCAATTAAGACATTCATATACTCGAATTAGGCTTATGTAACCATTATCACTTTTTCGTTTATACTCATACATAAAAACTAGGGGTCTACCATATCCACAGATATATTCATCAGTAACTTCAGAGTAATTAAAGTTTTGTACCTTTGTAATGTCCTCTTTCCATTTATTAGTTGCCTCTTTGTGAAAAGTATTATACTTTACGAAGTGGCCTATCTGACTTTCTTCTAAAAATTCATAATTTTCTTCACTTCCATAGCCTGCGTCGGCTATAACATTTTTAGGGAGCTTACCATCAAGTATTTTTTTTACTGTTTCCATATGCTCCTTCAGGCAGCTTGTATCGCCAGGTCTTTGATGTATGCTATATCCTACGATAAATTGATCTTCTGTTCCTATTTGTACGTTGTAACCAGGCTTGAGTTGTCCATTTTTCATATGGTCTTCTTTCATTCTCATAAAAGTAGCATCGTGATCTGTTTTTGAATAGCTGTTTCTTTGGGCCAATATTTCTTCCTGAGTTTCGTACTTCTTCATTCTAGGAAGGTAATCTTTTTCAATGATTTTCTTTGCCTTGTTTAGTTTTTTGGTCTCATCGTCTGGGTTTGCATTTTCTGGCTTTTGGGCTAATCTTTCATCAATTCTTTTAACAGCTTCTTCTATGGCTGCTGCATTAATGGGGTTACCGTTACCCAGTTCCTCTAAATCAGCATTTCCATATTCGTTATTTTCCTCTTCATTGATTATTTCTATTTCTTTGAATAAGTCTCTACACTTTTGTTTTAATGCTTCTTTGTAGCGCTTGGTGGATTTTCCCCATACCCAACTATATTTATTTGCATTGGCTTCTATTTTAGTTCCATCTAAAAAGTAGTTCTCTAACTTTATGTATTTCTCTTTTGCTAGCAAATCCACTACTTCTGCAAATACTTCTAGGATTACATCTTTCATTCGTTCACTACGAAAGCGGTTTACAGCCATAAAGTCTGGTTGGTTACCTCCGCAAATCCACATATAAATTATATTCTCACGAGCTGCTTTAGCAATTCTGCGACAGGAAAAAATTTTATCTGTATAGGCATAGATTAAAAGCTTTGTCATCATAACTGGATTGTAACTTGATCTTCCACCTCCAGGGTATTTAGCTAATAATGCTTCAAGGTCCATTTTATCTATTGCACTATTTACTACACGAACTACATGATTTTCTGGTATTAGGCTTTCTATGCTCATGGGAAGCATCAACTGCTCCTGATTGTATGGTCTAAATAGTTTTTTATCATGCACCCTTTGTCCTTTTTTTGACATCCAAAACCCTCCAAAACCTATTATTATCAATGGTTTCCTCACTCTTAATTATACCAAATTTTGATGATTTTTGACATAAAAAGACGCCTAAACCTGTTAGTTTAAGCGTCTTTTGGGGCTAGTTTTGTTACAGCCCCTTATCAATTAAACCTTTTCTTTTGTTCGATAAGGAACAGTTATCGAGAATTTCTTAACTGCCCAATAGAAAAACAGTATAAAATTTCCTTTATAGGTAATTTTATACTGTTTTTCTATTGTTTATAAGAAAACCACCCATTTTGGGTGGGTGAAAAATAGTTAAAATACAATATAATTTCAGTAACAATATATTAGTTAATGATAGAATGAAATTTAATATAGCAAAAACAAGAGGTGATGATTATTGAAATTGGATATAAGCTATAATTGTCAATCCAAAACTGAGCAAGATTTGATCCACTTGTTAAATGGACTAATGAAAAAAATTTTTGGTAAGGGTAGTTCCAGGATGGAACTGAGGATTGTGGACAGTATGATATTAGTCAAAGTAGAAGGTATCTTGACTAGTCCGGAACGCTTATTGCTAAAAAATTCAGAAGCAAATGTAGAGTTAATAAAGGATTATAAGTACAGAGCGTTAAAGGGCAGTAGGGACTACATCCAACAGGAAATATCCAGTTATATTGGCACATTGGAGTTAACAGAAATATACTTTGATCTAAATGTAGTAAAGGACGAAGCAGTACTTGTTTTGATGCTGGAAGAGAATTTTGAACAAAACTAAATAGACGGTAGGTAAAGCAAGACATAGAGCTTGAGTACAAACCCGCATGGAGATAACCCCTTTTTTGCCTTAAACCCTAAGGAGAAGAAGGTCATTTATTTCTGTGCGGGTTTTGTTTTTTAAATATGAACTCAGAAAGTTTGCTTGAAGAAAAAGCAAAAGCAAAAGCAAAAACAAAAATAAAAAGAAGAGGGGGTAAGATATGGTCTGAATTTTAAATGAGGGTTTTAAAAAAATATTAATTTAGAAGGGAGTATGATTAAATGTTGGCCAAAAAAACCATGCGGATAAAAGCTAGTGCCTATTTTCTAGTAGTTTTTATGCTATTCTCTTTGCTGCCTGTGGGAGTATTTGCAGAGCAAATTGAAGGCAAGGAAAAAACAGTAGTTTTTTCCATTGATAAAAATGTATATCAAACAGGTGGTAAAGAAGTCAAAACAGATGTAGCTCCATATATTAAGGATGGGAGAACGATCGTTCCGGTAGCTTTTGTGGCACCAGCATTAGGTACCGAACCAGTCCAATGGCTCCCCAACGACCGCATGGTCATGGTAAAAAAGGGAGAAACCAGAATCTATATAAAGATTGACAGTAAAGAACTTTTAGTAAATGATCAGAAAATAATAATGGATGTAGCTGCCGAGATTAAAGATATCGGTAACGGCGGCGGTCGAACTATGCTGCCCATTTCTTTTATAGCCAAGGCTTTGGACGTAGGGTATGAATGGAAGCCTCATACTAGATCTGTACATTTTTACGGCTATAATAAGATCTATAACCAGGCAGGAAGCTTTGGCCCTGATACGGGTAGTGAGGTCATAGAAGGCAGTATAACAATTAAAGCTGATGGAGTTAAACTCAGAAATATGACTGTTAAAGGAAACCTAGTAATTGCTGAGGAAGTGGGTAAAGGAACTGTAACCTTAGAAAACATAAATGTCCAAGGTGAAACCTTTATCAGGGGAGGCGGCAAAGACAGTATCCATATTATTGGTGGAATGTATAATAACATTACTATCCAAAACGTAGATGGTCAGGTTAGAGTCACCGCAACTGGTGTCGATAATCTACCTGTGGTAATAGCCGAAGGAACCAAGGGTGATGAAATCATACTCGAGGGAAATTTCGGTAGTGTGAAAGTGGAGGCAGAAGGAGCCAAAATCAGTACCCAGGGACAAACCGTGATTGCACAGCTTGAAATAGCAAAAGCGGCAAAGGAAACAGTGATAAATTTAAATTCAATGACAACAGTTACAAAAGCTATTTTAGGCGCTAAAACTGAGGTAAAAGGTACAGGGATAATCAAAGAGGCAGAAGTAAACGCAGATGGAATAAAATTTGAAAGGGCTCCGGAAAAACAGACTGTAGCAGCTAATGTAACAACTCAGCCAACTAATTCAACCACCACCACCATCATAGGAGGCGGTGGAGGAGGAGGCGGCGGGAGTTCTTCTCCTACAGTGGAGAATGTAGGGGCTATTACAGTCAGAACAACTCCTGTTGATGTGACTGGTTTAGCATATGATGCTGGAGCAGTATCAGTAATGCTCGAAACCCCAACTAGTGGAGCAGAAATTCGTTACACAACTGATGGAATAAATCCAACCTCAACCTCCACATTATACACAGCACCATTTACGGTAACAAATCCAGGTGGTATAAATGGTGGAACAGTTGTTGTAAAAGCAATTGGAATTAAATCAGGTATGAATAACTCGGTAGTTACAACAAAAAATGTTGTGTATAATGCCGTAACAACTGCGACAGTAACAAATGTTACAGAATTCCAAGACGCAATAGCAAATAATAATATTGGAACAATTACTCTTGGTGGAGATATTACAGGAAATGTCACAGGAATACGTGCAGGTTCAAATAACTTTGCTATCAATTTTGGTAATTATGTATTAACAGGAGATCTTAGTATTACAGCAAATAATATTACAGCTCTGAATTTATCAGGCTCAGTTTCACCGGCAGTTACAGGAGATATGACGGTTACTGCAGGAAATGCAACAGTAAGCAATGGATTGGTTGTTAGGGGTACAATAACTGTTGCAGATACGGGAGATGATTCCTGGATAGAACAAGTAGATGATAATACTATAATTGTAACAGATGATAACGGTGCTTCAATAGTAATTCAAGGAAATCCGGCAGATATTACAGTCTTTGAAGGAGCCAATGGAATTAATATTACGGCAAGCAGTCCTGTAACTATTACTGTTAATAGTGGTGCAACCGTTAACAGTATTACTGCTGAAACAGAAGGAACAAGTATTACAAATAATGGAACGATATCTAATGTAACTGCAAATGCAGATATAGCTATTGAGAACAATAGTGGGGATATTAACGTTGCTGGTGGTGGAACTGTAGGTGCCTCCGGTACTGCTTCAGCTAGCGTAGCAGGAACTAATGTTGTTCAGGTTGAAGGTATTTCTGCAGTACTTGGAACAGATGCACAATTGAGAATGGGTGCGACACCAACGGCTAACATTACAGGAGTAGTATTCAATTCAGGAGCCGGAGAGTATCTTAATGTAACCTCAGCTAACCCTGCAATTGTAAGTGTTAATGCTTCTACAGGGCTGGCAATTACTGCTGAAGCTCGTGGAAGAACAATAGTAACCGTAAGAGTGCTAAACGATCAAGACGTATTAATCAAACAAGGTACAATAGCTATCACAGTACTTCCAACAGAAATAACTGGAGCATCAGTTACTATGGTAGCACCAGCAGCAAGTGCAACGCCACAAACTGCAGCACAGGTTGAAACTGCAACTGGAAATGCTGATTATACAGTAACCAGCGTAACCTGGAATGAAGCTTTAACAGCAAATGGGAAATTTAAAGCAAATCAAGTGTATACAGCAACTGTTGTCTTGACTTCAAAGAACAACTGCGCATTCCAAGCAGCAGCTTTTAGTCCTACAGTTGCAAGTGCTGCATTAGTTGGAACAACAACAACATTAGGAAGTAACGTAGGAAACAGAGTAACCTTTATTGTGACTTTCCCTGCAACTGACCCATTAACAGTTACTAGCATTGAAGTGACAACCCAGCCGACCAAGATGACCTATACAGAAGGTTCGGATGATGTACTAAATCTTGCTGGAATGGTTATAACGGAAACATATAATGACGGATCAACAGGAATAATTACCTTCGCTGATTTAACAGCGGATGATTATACAACTGACCCGGCAAATGGAGCTAACCTGACTGTTACTACAAATAATGGAAATTCGGTAGCCATTACCCATACAGCATCCGGAAAGACAGCAAATACAGGCGCACTAACAGTAAATATCCCGATTCTTACAGGAAGTCCCGCTTTCTCCAGTGGGGCACCTCCAACTTTCGGAGTGCCATTAGTGGTGGGCCCAGGCAAAACATTAAATGTTACAACAAATCTGACTCATGCCTGGTATCGCTCAGATAATAACACTTATGAAGAAGGTGTAGATGTCTCAGTTTCTGATCCAAACGGAGATACCTATATTCCTGTGGCAGCAGATATAGGCAAGTATATTATTGTAGTTGTTACAAGTGCAGACGCATCTGGGAATGCAATTTTGACAAGTGGTGTACCAGTTGCTAAGGCATCGGGGCCAGAAGCACCAAGTGCTCCGACTTTGGCATCAAAAACATCTACAACAGTAGTTTTAAATACAATTACAGGTGCAGAATACGCAAAACTGGATAATGGTGGGGTGTGGAAGGACAGTCCTGAATTTACCGGATTGACTCCATCAACACCATATGCCTTTGGAGCAAGAATCAAAGAAACAGCAATTCACCTGGCATCTGCAACCAGTAGTGCACTTAATGTGACCACAGAGGTGGAAACAAATGATTTTACAGAAGTTATGTCCAAAGGAACACATTATAACATTACCGTGGCTCCTGCATCAATGATACCGGCAGATAATCAGATTACTGCTAACTCAACACCAATTACAGCAGAAGTTACAGTGGGAACTTTCCTTGGCAATTTGGAATTCCCTTATGGAGCAAGTTATAAAGTTGCCAATTTAGCAAGTATACCAGGAGCTTTTGAAACCTGGAATTTTGATACAATAACCGGTAAAATTAACGGAGATCTCCTTGCTGCTGATGATCTTCTTCTTGTAGAAGCATCAGATGGAACGACTCTCAGAGGTTATCATATAACAGTATCAGCACCATCGCCGGAAGCTTTGACTGTAAGCGCAGTAACCACAGGAAGCGATACAGTAAAGTTAACCTTTAATAAAACAATAACTAATTTATATAACGTAGATTCAGTAGTTATACCTGTTGAAGTAACAGTGCCCTCCAGAGGGATTGAACTTGGAGGTACAGATTATTTCTACTACGTAACAAGTTTATCTGGTACACCTCACATTCATTTACTGAATTATGATATTGGTGAAAACTGGATTGAAATAGCAATAAATGGATTACCAGAGAACTATACAGCTTATATAGAAGACAGTAATGGTGATGTTGTAGCTTCTGATACCTTTGCTCTGGACTGGACTGGACTGACAGTAGCTGAAGTTTCAAATATGACTTCAACTGAAAGTCAAGTTGATTTCCAGGTTAACGAAGATCCATTGGGTACTTCTGTTCGGATAACAGACTTAATGGCAAGTGATTTTAAAGTATTTGATCCAGAACTATTTGGAATAAGCGGAGCAGTTCCTTTTTACAGTGGAGACTACTACCACATAAATCCATCATCAGGCACTTTTAGTGGTGGGGGCTGGTTAAGATTCAGTAAAGCCGGTTATACTCCATCATACGGTATGATAATGGTAGCACCTTCAGGTTATGCTCTGACTTTAGAGGCTAACCCAGTAGCAGGTGGTAGTGTGACAGATAATACCAATACTGGACCATATGATGCTGGAGAAACAGTAAATCTTACAGCGACTCCAAATGCGGGCTATGAATTTGCAGGTTGGAAGAACGGAGAGAGTAATGTGAGTGCGGTTGCAACGTTTGATTATACAATGCCGGCAGCTGACACAACCCTTACAGCATACTTCCAGTCATTACAGCCAACATCTATGAATATTTCACTGGAACCAGGAAGTATTATAGTAAATATTGACAGTATTCTTGATAATAATGGTGACCCCATAACACTGGCACAAGCTTTATCAGTATACGGTTTATCCTGGGCTAATTCAGAAGTTGAATTATTCGACGGAGTAAATACTTTTAACGTGGCTTTGAATAGCGATGCCTTTACAATGGCTACAGGAACCAATCCGGCAACAATTACAATAAATACAGATAACTCAGCCTTCAGTTCCTTTAATCCTTCTAATTTCGATGGAACAGAATATGCTGATTTAACTCTGACGGGTACTTTCGCCGGAAGCCCATGGACAATAAATGATCAGGCAGTTGGAATGGATAATATTTCAGTTGCGATTGCAAAAGAAGTCCTAGAAAGCCAAGATGCTCAGAATGTATTTGACCTTATCAGTCCTGGACAGAATGTACTGACAACAGCCCAAGGTATTGTTGATATGCAAGTAAATGGAGTAACGGTTTCTATCAACAGCTCTACTGCTGAAGGAATAGTTGCCCTTGGCGGAACAACAACTGTACCTGGGACCTCCAGTGTAGTATTTGGATTAAGCAAAGAAAGTGAAAATGGAAGTACTGCGGGAATTACTGTATCCGTGGCGGGCGAGGCAGTAGCGACACCAACAGTAACTCCAGATTCAGGAGAAGTGGCAGCAGGAACAACGGCACTTCTAGCAACCACTACAGAAGGAGCGGGTATTTTTTATACTATTGATGGAACAAATCCGGAAAGTGATGGAAGTGGCAATCCAACTGGAACGACATTAATATTTACAGCACCAATTACAATAAATGATGACACAACAATCAAGGCATTTGCAGCAAAAGCCGGTATGATAAATAGCAGTCTTGCAACATTTGATTACACAATAGGAGCAGGAGGCGGTGGAGGAGAACAAACAGCAGTGCCATCATCAGCAAATATTATTGTTTTCAATGAGGCCAATGATGGAGCTTCTTACGATTCTGTAATGGTATTTGGACTTCCTCATACAGGTTTCATAATTAATATTTATGATACTGAAATTGGAGGCATCAAGCTGGCAGAAACCATCCCTTCAGATATTAGCATGATGTACGCCCCTGATACTTTTGCACCTTTGGGATATGGAGCAAATGTCATTATTTCTGGTGGATTAGACACAGCGGGTGGTACAGTCTGGGTAAGCCTGGTTGAGACTGGTAAAATAGAAAGTAACCGAACAGCAAAAGCTTACGTACCCGAGTCATAGGGGACGCTTCCAGTTAAAACAAAAGCTAAAGCTTAACTTGAATATTAATGAAAATAATAAGGAGAGTTTTCACCCTGTAACTTAGGCTGAGAACTCTCTTTGCTGTGGATAGAGTGTAACCGTCTAATAACTTGGTGTATAGAAACTTCCCTAAAACTATGCGACAATCTGTAATGATAGTATTTGGTATAACACCTTTCGGAGTATTAGAGAACAACCGATTTTTGCGACCAATAACAAAAGGCTTTATCGATCGCTCGCAAAATAGGCCTTAACAATCGGTTTCGACTGTAATTGTTGTTCTTTATTTCTTCATAATCAACATAAAATTAGCGACCGCTCTATTTCAAAAAGGCGGTTACAGTGAGTATTCCATAATTGAGACACCATTAGACTAGTATTATATTAATTATACCCGCTTATTCCAAACGGCATATAGTGCGGGGTTTAAAAATAATTGACAATCTGTAATTAATAATTTACTATAATGACTGAGTACTCATTCAGGGAGGTGAGATTTGTGCAAAAGAAAGAGCAGATACGGATGGCAGCTATAAAAGTAATAGCCAAAGAAGGTTTCTTCAACGCAACAACTGATAAAATAGCAAAGGAAGCAAGTGTTGCTGTAGGCACCTTATATAACTATTTTGCTAGTAAAGAAGACATCCTAGATTATATATTCGAGATTGAATCTAAAAAAAGAATTAGTTATTATACAGAGATTAAGAATTCTGATAAAGAATGGATAGAAAAAGTTGATGAAATACTTAGGTTCCATTTTCAGGAAATGAGAAAGGATCCTGATATTGTTAAAATTGTTCTTGCAGAAAGAATTAATGCGAGTCGAAGTAAACTAATCTCCCTTCAGAACTTTGCAAAGCTGCCAAAAATATTATCTGAAGTATTAGAAAAAGGTATTGAAAAAAATAAAATAAGACAGTGTGATGTAAAAATTATGGCATTAATTATTTTTGGATTTATTGAAGCAGTAATGGGAGAATTTCTTGTAAATCGAAGTGAGCAATTCTTGGATAAAGCATTAAAAGAAATATGTGATTTGTTAAAAGAAGGTTTATCCAATCGTATAAGACTCCCGCTTCTATAAGCGGGAGATAAGGAATTAGGATAAGTCTCCCTAAGTTCAGGTGGAGTCAAAACTCCATCTGAACAAGTTCGGCTTTATCAAAATAAGGGACTTTTTTAACCAATGCTGAGTGACTGCTCACTCAAGAATATCGGAGGTGCTAACTAAATTGAAAAATAATCTTAGAAGTATTATAAGAATCTTCTTTTTAATCTTAATCTTTACTTTGTGGAGCATCAACAAAATAGAAGTTTGGTTATTTATTCTCTTGGCCGGACTATTAATAACTCCTTTTATGGGAAGAGTATACTGCGGTTGGATATGTCCAATTTTTACGTCAATTGATATTTTTTCACCAATTATAAAAGAAAAAAAATTACAAAAATATAATAAGTATTTTCAAAAAATGGTTTTCAAAGTAGTGATTTTTATGATGTTTCTGGTAGTGTTCTTTTTAACAAAGAAGCTTGACCTAGCTGTTCCGTTTTTTATTTTATTAATTCCAATAGGTCTTCTGATAGCAGTGTTATTTGGCTCGTCTCAATGGCATCATATTTGTCCCTTTGGTATCATTTTTAGCTTGCCTGCACGGTTTGCAACGAAAGGCTATAATTTGATTTCCCGGGACTGCTCCAAATGTGGATTATGTGTAAACAAATGTGCAAATAGTTGCCTAATACTTGGAAAAAACAGACCGCTCTATTTTGGAAGAGAACATTGTTTGTCCTGTGGAAAATGTAAAGATTCTTGCCCGCAGAATAATATTTCCTTTGGGAAGCTTCCTTTAAAACAAAGTCGAGGGGGAACAGCACTGTGAAAAAAGGATACTTTATTATGGGGTTTGTTGTTATCTTAGGAGCAATTATCTTGTTATCTTTTAATAACCTATCCAGAGCAGAGGTGCCGAAAAAAGAGCCATTAGGTATTCCTGTTGAAGTGGGAGATGTAATTTCTGGTAGTATTAAAGACGAAAAAAATTATATTGGAACAATAAAAAGTAAAAATGAAATTCTCCTTGCCTTTAAACAGCCTGGTTTTATTACTAAGCTGTTTGTTAAAGAAGGAAGTAATTTTAAGAAGGGAGATCTCTTAACTCAATTGGATGGAGATGAACTATTAATAAAGAAAGAGTTAGGTCTGCAAAAAATGAAAAATGCGGAGCTTAATGCAGAGCATACTAAGGACTTGTTAGATAAAAATACAATACTATATGAAGCTGGTGCTGTGACCAAGCAAAATATAGACGATTTAACTTTAAAATATGAAGTGGCGAAAAACGCTATTAAGGAAGCCGCTATTAGTGTTAAGGAGATAGATTTAATGTTAAATAAGTCAAGTATCTATGCACCATATGACGGTGTCGTTAGGGAGATTTTGAAAAAGGAAGGGGAGTATACTCAACCGGGGCAGCCCATCCTACAGGTATCAGAAAAGGATGACTTAATTGCAGAAATAGCCGTGATTGAAAAGGACTTACAGGACATCACAATTGGGAGTAAAGCACTTATCTACCTTAGTAATAATAAAGTAGTTAATTCACAGGTCTCAGAAATAGCAAATTATCTCAATCCTCAAACAAAGACTGCAAATATTCAAATACCCGTTATTTCTGAAAGCAATCTGTTACCAAATATGAGTGTGAAAGTATCAATTATAAATAAGGAAAAGGAAGATGCTATTTTAATTCCAGCTAATGGGGTTGTGGATAAAGGGGAAAAACAGTATGTATACTGTTATGAAAATGATATTGCTCAACAAAAAGAGGTTAAATTAGGAATTAGTGCAGGAAATATGGTTGAGGTTTTAAGTGGGATAGAGCTTAGGGATAAGATTATTATCTCTAACTTACAGGAACTAACCAATAATTCTAGGGTCTTTATTTATAAAGGGGTTGACTAAATTTGAACTGGGCTCAATTTTCTATCAAAAATAGATATACAATTTTTGCATTAATAATTGGTATTCTTCTTTTTGGTTTTTTCTCAAAAGCAACCCTTAAAGAGCAATTGATGCCTGATACATCACCACCTTTAATTAATGTCATGACTAACTACCCAGGGGCTTCTGCAAAGGAGGTTGCTGAAAATGTTAGCGAGATCCTTGAGGAAGAAATATCATTAGTAAGTGGTGTCAAGAAAGTTAAATCAACCTCTCAAAATGACTTGTCAATTGTCAAAGTAGAATTTCATTATGGTGTTAATGAAGACCAAGCAGCTCTCGATGTGGAGAATGCTGTTAATAGAATTAGTTATTATCTGCCGGCACAGGCCCAGAAACCTCAAATTTTAAAATTTAATACCTCAGATAAACCAATTTTGACTATTGCATTGAAAAGCAATAAGGTGCCACTGAAGGAAATAAGATTTATCGCTGACAATAAATTAAAAAATGAACTGCAGTTATTAGAAAATGTTGCCGCTGTAGATGTTTTTGGAGGTCATAAAGAGCAGATAAATATCTATTTAAAAAATGATATTATTCAGGCATATAATCTTACCCCTGAAAGAATCATGAATTCTTTAAAGCTTAATAATTTATCTCGTTCCGCTGGTAGACTTATTGAAGATAATCAAGAAGTTCTCATACGGATTGATGAAAGCTTTCAAGACATCGAAGAAATAAAAAATTTGATAATATTCTCCAATAATAATCAAACCTTGTATCTAAAAGATGTTGCTGATGTTGTAAAAGGGGAAGGGGAGCAGAGAAGCTTATTTAGAGTAAAAGGAGAACAGGCAATTTCCTTGCAAATTATCAAAAAGGACAGTGCCAACACTGTGGCTACGGTGGAAGAGGTTTTAGAAAGATTGGATGAAATAAAGGATAAGTATGACAATATAGAGTTTACTATTGTAAGTAATGATGCTGTCTTTACTAATCAAGTTGTAGATAATATGACGGGCAGTATTTTAACAGCCATTATCCTAACAGCATTAATAATATTACTTTTCATCGTAAGCTTAAGTGAATCCTTTATAGTTGCTTTATCAATGCCTCTATCCTTTTTGAGTTCATTAAGCCTGATGAAAATCTTCAACTTGCAGTTAGATTTAATAACACTTTCAGCCCTTATCTTAAGTATTGGCTTTGTTGTAGATAATTCCATTGTTGTAGTGGAAAGCATTATGAGACATCACAAGGAATTTGGAAAGAACATTAAGGATGCTGCTATTGATGGTACAAAAGAAATTATTCTTGCTGTTTTAGCAGGTACTGGAACAACTATTATTGTTTTAATACCATTATTATTTCTGGAAGGGTTTATTGGTAAGGTATTTGGACCGCTATCCAAGACTTTGATATTTACCCTCTCATCGTCCCTATTTGTTGCTTTAACTATTATACCTCTACTGGTATCCCTTGACCTTAAAATCACATTTTTATCAAATATGGAAAAAGTATTAAAAAGACTGATTTCACCTTTTAATATTTTCATGGATAAGATACTTGCTTTTTATATACGGACTTTAAAGAAGGCGCTAACCTGGAAAAAAACCGTCTTATTTATTAGTGTATTAGTCTTACTATTAAGCGGTTTAACCTTACGAAATATCGGAATGGAGCTTTTTCCAAAGCTTGATACCGGGGCTTTAACTATTTCCGTTGAAGTACAGCCAGGCTCAAATATAGCAAAAACAAACCAAATAGTAAAAGGTATTGAGGATATTTTAGAAAAGGAAGCTGAAATTGTTAATTATAGTGCACAAATAGGCTATGAGTCAGGAGGGCATTTTCTGGGCGAGATGGGTGCCCTAGGTGTAAACCAGGCATACTTTACTGTGGATATTTCCTCTCGAAAGGAACGAAAAGAGACTATTTGGCAGATTCAGGATCGCATAAGAGAATCAATTTACCAGATACCGGAAATTACTTCTTTTGTCGTAAAAGAAGTAGGTAGTGCTGCTGTTGCCACCGCCCAAGCCCCTATTGATATAAGAATTAGCGGGCCAGATAAAGTTTTGCTGAATTATTTAGCTGATGATTTCATAAAAGAAATCAATAACATTAACGGACTTATAAATGTTTATAAAGGCTGGGAAATAAATACCCCTGAACTAAGACTTATCTTAGATAAGCAAAGGCTAGCTGAGTTAAACCTAAATCCCCAATTGGTTACAAATCAAATTTTTTCTAATATGCAGGGTATTAATGTAGGCGGATTAAAACAGGAAGGAAATGCTAAAGACTTGGCAATAAATATTAGATATACAGAAGGGGATAGGGACAATATCGAGGTTCTGTTAGATCAAGTAATAGTATCCCCTTTAGGTGTTAAAGTCCCCTTGAGTGATATTGCTGAAGTGAGCTATGAAAAAAGCTCAAATATAATAACTAGAGAGAATCAAGAATATACCACTGATATTTACGGGCATACAGATGGGAGAGCTTTTAGCCATGTAGTTAGTGATATTGAAAAAGTAATTAATCAAAAGCAGCTTCCCACAGGCTATAGTATTGCCCTTACAGGCGAGCAGTCAGAACTGAAAGAATCCTTGGGAGATTTAGGCTTCTCTTTAATCTTAGCTATTATTCTTGTTTATTTGCTTTTGGTGGCTCAGTTTAATTCATTCTTGCATCCTCTCACTATTATGGCAGCAGTACCTTTAGTATTAATCGGAGTAGCCGGGGCATTAATTATTACTAATAAGTTTGTCTCGATGCCTGTTATTTTAGGATTGATATTACTTGCGGGCACTGTTGTTAATAATTCAATTTTACTAATGGATTATATTTTAAATGAGCGTAAGAGTGGTAACAATGGTCCGGAGGGAATTGTAAACTCTGTAAAAATGAGGTTCAGACCTATTATGATGACTGCCCTCTCTGACATAGCTGGTATGCTTCCTTTAGCTTTAGAATTAGCTTTGGGCTCTGAAAGGTTTTCGCCACTGGCTATTGCAGTAATTGGCGGGATATTAACAGCAACATTCTTAACTCTTATCGTTGTCCCGGTTCTATTTTCATTAATTGAAGAGAAATTATCTTATAAAAGGGTTATAAAAGATCAGGGGGAAGCAGTAATATAAATAAGCAGGCGGTAATTTCCGCCTGCTTATTTTTGAATCACCCTAATAAACAAGGAAACCTAGTGCAATTAGTATGATACCTAGTATAGTTGCAGCAATATTAATAATCACTAGTTGTTGTCTATCTTCTATCAATACCCGATATACCCATTTTCTAAAATTTTTATAATTGAAAAGTAATTGTGAAGACTTTATAGATGTTAGAGTGATAAATACTGCCATAATAATTGAATAGGGTATTTCTGAAGTAAAATGTTTATACCAAGTAAAACTAATTACTATTAAGCTGGCAAGACCGGCTATCCATAGCCACTTGGGCTTTTCTTCGGTATAAGCCTTTCCTAACTCAAATTCATTCCATTTTTTTGGAGCTAAATGCATTAGCGGTCTCGTTAAAATTAATAAAAAACCAAAAATAAAACATAAGGCTTTAAAGTAGTTCATTGTATTCTCCTTCAATCTTAATAATAAGTAGATGTGCTATTACTAGCATTATATCAGAAAAAAGAACCTATTTAGTAAAAAGTAGGAAGTAGGTTTTAAAAACTATTACACCAGATGCTGCCTAGTTATCCTTTCTTTTTTTACTGTTTAATCGTAAAAAATGGTATATTAGTAAGACACGGATGCAAGTGCAGAAAATATGCAGCCTTCTGGTTTAATACTCTATCTTTATGACAATTAACAAAGTAAAAGGGGAATAAGCTAAGTGGATAAAAAAATTATAATTGACAGCATAATAGTTCATATTTTAGATAACTCATTAGGTACTCTTGTACTATCTGATCATCTGCATAATTCAAATAATGAAATAAACGAATTTATCGAAAAACATTTAGAAAAAAGTATTGATGATTCTAACATAAAAGTAGCTTGTTTTAATCAAGAGGAAAATAAAATTAACCAACTATGCAAGATGCTTTTCGAAGATAATGAAAAATTTGCATTTATCTCAAAAGAAATGGCAGACATACTATATAAAATAATGCTGCAAAACCCGGATATTCCCTCAGCTGATATAGCTTTTGTTTTGTTAGATTTAGAAGGAATCAAACACCTTGCAATTTTGAAATTTAATTATAGGGATTCTTACATACATTATGTAGAGAATTCCGAATTAGGTAACATTAACTCTATAATAAAGCAAAAAACGGCATTACCTAATGAAAATCAGAAAATTGATGAATTCGTTTATATTAATTTAAGCAGCTTTAAAATAAGACTCCTCGAAAAGAAATATGAAATAGATGGTGAAAAAGAATTTTATCTTTCTAAATTATTTTTAAGATGTACAAGCGATATTTCGGGTAAGGAAAAAATTAAGGTGCTTGAGAAAACTGCTAATAATATAATTACAAAATATTATGGGGAGCAGGAAATAGAAAAAAGGATAAACTTTAAAAATATAATTAATGAAGATTTAGAAGATTTAAGAAAGATAGATGTTGAAAGAGTTGCAAATGAAGTTTTTGGAAATGTACCAGAAATTAAAGAAAATTATATTCAGGAAGTTCAAAAAAAAGGAGTTACAGAAAAAGAAATATTTGTTGAGCATAAGTCGGAGAAGCCTATATATAAAAAACAAAAAATTCTAACTGATACGGGCATTGAAATTAATTTGCCTTTGGAAGAACTTAAAAATAAGGATAAAATCGAGTTTATAAATAATCAAGATGGGACTATTTCTATTCTTTTAAAGAATATCAGAGATATTAGATAATTTATCTAAGGCTCCATAAAAAACCATAAATGATAATATAAATTAAGGCATTTCCCGTGAGAAAATGCCTTAATTAAGCTAGTAGAAATATCGATGATTTTATTATCGTTTTTTCTTACTTTGCTCCTTAATAAATTTCCTGGCGTTTTTCATACCGCCCATGCCTGAAAACATAGTATTAATCTTTTCTGTTTCTATTTGTTTTGAGTTTAGGCCGTCGTATTTTGCTTCTTTCTTAATTTTTATATAGCTTTCCAGACGTTTCTCGGTCAGTTCACCATCTTTAATGGCCTTTTGTATTGCACACCCCGGTTCGCTCTGGTGGGAACAATCCCCAAATTTACACTGTTTGGCTAACCCATCGATATCAGCAAATGCTCTTGCTAAATCAGCGCCTTCAACTCCCAATTCTCTCATTCCGGGGGTATCAATGACAATCCCGCCATTTTGAAGAACCAGCAATTGTCTCCGTGTAGTTGTATGTTTGCCTTTATCGTCTTTGCGGGTGTTATTTGTCTCTAGAATTTCCCTTCCTGCTAAACGATTAATTAATGTAGACTTACCCACACCTGAGGAGCCAATAAAGGCAATAGTTTTGCCCGGTTGAATAAATGGCTGAATAATTTCGTAGCCTCCTTCTGACAGAGCTGAAGTGACCAATACTTCCACACCAATGGCTACAGATGAAACCTGTAGTAACTTTTCCTGTAATTCATGACAGAGGTCAGATTTGGTTAATACCACTACAGGAAGAGCTCTGCTGTCCCATGCTATGGATATGTAACGTTCTAGCCGCCGCAGATTATAGTCATTATTCAATGCCATACAAATAAATACCGTGTCAATGTTTGCCGCAACTATCTGTGTATCATTCTCAGTTCCTGCCCCTTTACGCTCGAAGGAGCTCTTTCTAGAGAGAACATGGTGAATAATTGCATTTCCGTTTTCATTATCGCTGCGATCAAGCATCACAAAATCACCAACCGCAGGATAATCGGAGGAATAGTTGGCTGCATATCGAAACTTACCGGATACTTCGGCAAAAACCTCCCCACTTTGGGTTACTGCTTTGTATAAACTCTTATATTGTGAACAAATACGTCCAATAACAAAATTGGGATATAAGGTTCCTTCCTGTAAAAAACGTTCACTTATACCATGTCTTTTTAAAATATTATCTATCAATTTTATATCCTCCTAAAAATGTGATTAATCACCTTTTGGGAGGTTTAATGTGTTTGTTTACTTAACACACACCTCCCTGTTATACACAATGGCTATAATATTTGCTGATATATACATAAATCAACATCTCCTCTATAATAAGTTAGTTATAGTATAGCGGATTTTTCCGCTTTGAGCCACTAAAGGAGAAACTAATAATAACAATATTAACTTACTTGGAAAATTGTTTGATGGTTAAAAAACAGAGCTTATTATTTCTGGGTCTTTTTAGCTAATTGACAGAACATCGCGGTAATATATTTTGTAAACCGATGTCAGGCAGAGGAGAACTTTTGGTTTCCACGGGGATTCTAACATATTAGAGAGATTATTCTAACGCTTTCTAACGTTTTATTCCAAAAATATTTGGACATAGTTATAATAATGGCTACTACTATAGTTGATTAATTGGGCACGAAAATTGCATCTATTTAATTTATGCAAATAGTTTAAAGGTGCCATGAATTATAATTTATTAATGATTCTATTGGTAATTTGGACAAGCGCTATTTGGTTAATTGTTGGCAGCAACTATTTTTGGGAGGTGAAGAGTTTTTAGAAAGTTTAGAACATTAATTAATATTGTTAAAATTTGAGGAGGAAAGATTATGAAGAGAAAGAGTGTAAAGTTTATCGCTTTGTTACTTATGGTATTATTTGCAATTACCCTTGTTGTAGGTTGCTCTGGTGGTGAGACAAAAAAAGAAGAGCCTAAAGCAGAGGAGCCCAAAAAGGAAGAAGTTAAAGTTGAGACAACAGTATTAAAGATTGCTCATACCTTAGTGGCTGATCATCCATATCATGCTGGTTTAGTTGAATTTGGTAAAATACTTAAGGAAAAAACAAATGGTAAATACTCTGTGGAAATATATCCTGCAGCCCAATTAGGTTCTGAAAGGGAATCAATTGAAGGAGTTCAAATGGGTACTATAGATTTAACACTTGTTTCTACAGCTCCTTTAGCAGGTTTTTCTGATGCATTCTTAGTTTCTGACCTTCCTTTTATTTTTAAAAGCAGAGAGCATGCATATAAAGTTCTAGATGGCGAAATAGGTAAAGACATGTTCACTAAGCTCGAAGGTAGTGGGCTTGTTGGTTTAGCATTTTGGGAAAACGGTTTTAGAAATGTAACAAACTCCTCGGGACCAGTTGTACTCCCAGGAGATATGAAAGGTATGAAAATTAGAACAATGGAAAACCAAATCCATATGGATTCTTTTAAAGTAATTGGCGCAGATCCAACTCCTATGGCGTTTGGAGAATTGTTTACGGCATTGCAGCAAAAAACAGTTGACGCCCAAGAAAACCCACTTCCAATCATTTTTACGTCTAAATTTTTTGAAGTACAAGATAATTTAGCATTAACAGGACATTTTTATGCTCCGGCTCCATTATTAATCAGTCAGAATCTATGGGATAAGTTATCTGCTGAGGAAAAGGAAATCTTCCAAAAGGCTGCTAATGATGCCCGTGATTTTGAAAGAAAGATTATCTTAGATATGGATAATAGTCTTTTAAGTGAGTTGAAGGCAAACGGTATGAAAGTTACTGAACCTGATAAAGCAGAATGGCAGAAGGCAATGCTTCCAGTATATGAAAAATGGCAAGATAAAATCGGTAAAGACCTAATAGAGAGAGTTCAAGCAGCCGGCCAATAGTTTTAACAAGCCCCAACCCCCTTCACATCGTGGGTTATTAACTTGATGTTAATAACCCACGATTTATATTAAAATATTAATAAAAGAGAAACATATTTTTGAGATATTTTAGTCGATTGGAGATTCTAAAGGGGTGAGAGTTGTAGTGAATGATAAATTTAATAGTAATGGCGAAATATTTCATACTATCTTGGGAGCCTTGCGTGAAGGAGTAAATGTTGTAGATTCCAAAGGAATTATTATTTACTCTAATAAAAGCTCAGCTGACTATGTAAAAGCTAATATGGAGGAAATGGTAGGACAACATATCACCAAGTATTACCAAAAAGCTGCTTTATTGGAGGTTTTAGAAACACAAAGACCTGTATATGATAAGAAGATTATTCATGATGAGGGAAGAGTATTTATTGTAAATGGTATTCCATTATTTATTAATGGAATATTCTCTGGTGGTGTAGCTACCTTTAGGGACATAACAGAAATTGAAAGACTTTCAAAACGATTGGAAAGTCTGGAACTTGAATTGGCGCAAAGTAAAATGCATGATGTTTTTGAAACTATCATAGGGAACGATGGTAGTTTAAAGGATGCAGTTAACAAAGCAAAACGCAGTATAGCTTCATTAGGCGGTCCTCGGCATTGTGTGATCGTGGGAGAGACAGGAACAGGAAAAACTATGATTGCCAAAGCCATGTATAGCTTTGCTGAAAGAATGGGTGTTATAAAACCTGGTTCACCATTTATTGAAGTAAACTGTGCACAGTTTACAAACTCTGATATAGCTGCCATGGAGGTATTTGGAACTGAAAAAGGTTCTTTCACTGGTGCCCATGAGAAGCCTGGTTTAGTTGAAGGTGCAGATGGTGGCATCTTATTTCTTGATGAGGCCCATGCATTGGGTACACATCAGACCATGCTCTTAAAGGTCATTGAGTCTGGTTTAGTGCGGAGAATTGGCGGAAGAAAAGAACGGGAAGTTGATATATTAATTATTACCGCATCTAGTAAGAACTTAAAGGAAGAGTTTATTCCTGAATTATATCAGCGTTTAGCACAGTATCTGATTGAGCTGCCACCATTAAGTGCGAGAAGCTTAGAAGAAAAAGAAAAGCTTCTTGAATTCTTTGTAAATTTATATCAAGCTTCAGCTAAAAGTAGATATGGAATTAACCTTAAAATAATTTTTACTGAGACGGCAAAAAATATTTTATTGAAAGCTAAGTATGAACGTAATATTAGACAATTTAGAGACGTGATAAATGTAGCAATAGATGCCGCAGCACCATTAGTTAGCAATATCGGTAACGATATTAAGGATATTAAGGTCTTAGTAGATGTGGAACATTTGCACTTTAAGATGTTTGAGGAAGAATATAGTCCTGAAATTAAGCAAGATAATAGCGGCCAGGCGTCTACTTTGGACGAGTTAATAAAAGATTTAAATTTCAAGGGATTAGGTCCTAGAAAAATAGCTTCAGAGCTTAAAAAGAAGGGCATTCATTTAGAGTACTATCAAATTGCCTATCGGTTAAAAAAATATAAAATGATTTAATAAATAATTTTATTAAAAAGTTTATATCTTAAAAGAATTAAAAGAAGGTGACACACCTATGTTAAATAAAAAAAATATTCGGAAGCTAACAGAACTAGTGGGGGGAGAGGATTATTTAGTCTGTACCAAGATACCACTTTATACTTTTTCTTATGACGCCTCCCAGTATTTCGGAAATCCCGATGCCGTAGTTTTCCCAACTAATACAGAAATGGTTTCCCGAATTTTAAAGTATACTAAAGAATCCGGAATTAGAGTAGTGCCCCGTGGTGCAGGGACCTGTTTAAGTGGAGGTGCCATTGCCTCCAACGGGGGAATAATTATAGCAATGAATAAAATGAATAAAATATTAGATATTAACCCTGCTAATAAAACGATATTTGTTGAAGCTGGAGTCACAAATAAGCAAATACAAAATGCCGTAGAATCCCACGGACTAATATATGCGCCTGACCCTGCCAGTATGAATGTTTCCACAATAGGTGGTAATATCGCAGAAAATGCAGGAGGAATGAGAGGAGTAAAATATGGGTGTACAAAGGACCATGTTCTAGGAATAGAGGTTGTTTTGCCATCGGGTGAAATAATTAGAACCGGACAGCTTATGGGGCATAATGACCAGATAGATTTAACCTATCTACTATGTGGTTCCGAGGGTACATTGGGAGTGGTTACTAAAGCATTACTAAGCCTAACACCCCTAAATTCAGACGTAGTCACTATGACTGCCATTTTTAGTGATCTAGGAGATGCAGGACAGTGTGTTGCTGATATATTTGCAAGTGGAGTAGTACCAACTACTATGGAGATCATGGATAACACATTAATAAGAGCAGTAGAAGATTATACTAAGCTAGGATTACCTAAGGAAGCGGCAGCTTTGCTCCTGATTGAGGTTGATGGATACCCATCTGAAGTGCAGGGACAGGTACCAAAAATTACAGAAATTTTTAAAAAGAATAATGCGGTAAGTTATGATATTGCAAAGAATGAGAATGAAAGACAGGCGCTATGGAAGGCTCGGCGTTCGGCTAATGGTGCATTAGGTAAGTTAAAGCCATCCATGATTGTGCAGGACGTAGTTGTTCCATTAGATAGACTAGCCATGATGTTGAAAAATGTATCAAAAATTGCTGATAAGTATGGTATTACTATAGCTCAACTGGCCCACGCCGGTGACGGAAACCTCCATCCCCATCTTCTCTATGACTATAGAATACCTAAAGATGTTGAAATGGTTGAGCATGCTTGTGATGAAATATTTAGAGAAGCTTTAGCACAAGGTGGAACTCTATCAGGTGAACATGGTATTGGCTTAGAAAAGATTAAGTATATGCCTGTGGCCTTTAATGAAGCTAGTATTAAATTTATGAAAAGCGTAAAAGAGGCCTTTGACCCGGATAACCTTTTAAATGCAGATAAAGTATTGCCTTGAGAAAAGGGTAGAGGAGGAGAAAAATTGATTAAATTAGCTTCTAGTGCAGCTGGTGAAAGCACTGTATTTCCTAATTCAATTGCAGAAGCAAAGTCAATTATTATGGAGGCTAACAAAAAGAAAATAGCTATCTACCCTCTAGGAGGAGGTTCTAAGATTCAACAAATTCTACCGGAGATCCAGGATGGAATAATTCTTAGCACAAAAAACCTTAATAAGGTTATAGAGTATCGGCCAGATAATATGAGTATAGAAGTGGAAGCGGGGATGAGAATTGAAGAGCTTAGTACATTCTTAGCTGCAGATAATCTCTTTTTCCCTATCTATAATAACAGCCCAGGTGAAACTGTGGGCGGGTTAGTAGCTAGTAATAGTTGGGGCAAAAAGAAATACATGTATAAAAGCACTCGCCACTATGTCCTTGGGCTAGAATTTATATCCCCTTCAGGTGAGGTTGTTAAAGTTGGAGGTAGAACAATAAAAAATGTTAGTGGTTATGATATTTCGCAGCTTCTTGCGGGTTCATGGGGGCACTTTGGGTTTATTACAAAAGTTACTTTACGGCTTAAACCAAAACCCCAGACAAAGTTAACTATGGAATGTAAGCTCTCTAGTATTGAAGCCATAAAAAGGATAATCCCTAAAATAATATCTAGGGGATACAGACTATCTCTTCTTTGTTATAAATCATCAGGTACAGAGATGCTGCTGCAGATTGAATTAGAGGGACTAAAGGATATTATTGACATTCAATCTGCTGAACTAGCAAAAGAATTTGGGTTTTATAAAACAGATATTCCTCTGAAAGTGCAAGAAAAGATGTTGTTTAATGTGGTATTAGACTTAGATAACTACTTAAATGGATTAGATATTTTACAAAAGTGGAGTGGTGCTAATAATTTTCCATATGATTTACAAGGAATTGCCACCAATGGTACTTTTGAGTTTAATATCAGTGGGGAGCCTTATAGTGAGCACATTAAAGAACTAAGTTGCTCCATAAATAATATTGGAGGAACACTCTACTACCAAAATAATGCTATCACAAATACAGACCAACAATCTTATAGGAAGCTATTACTTAATATTAAGAAAAAAATAGACTCCAATATGATTTTTATGGCCTCAAGTAAGCTGTTAAAGGAGTAGGTTAGATATGGATAACAATGCTATGCTGGAAACAATTTTAAAATGTAACCGCTGCGGTACCTGTCAAGATGTATGTCCTACTTACCAGGTATCCGGAGATGAATTTTCGGTAGCCAGAGGTCGCTTGCGTTTGATAAGAATGGGGTTAGAGAACAAACTAGATCTAAATAATGAACCTGATATCGATACTTTTATAAATCAATGCCTATTATGTAAGGCGTGTGAAGTAAACTGCCCTTCTTCGGTTCCAACAGCCAAGCTTATTAGTGATTTGAGAGAGAATTATACTAAACTAAAGGGACTCCCTATAGCTAAAAAGGTGCTTTATAGAGGCTTATTCTCTCATAATCATAGGTTAATTCCAATAAGGAAATTAACTAGATTCTATCAGAAAAGTGGAATTCAGGGTGTACTAAAAGTAGCTGGTGTTTTTCCTAGTATTAATAATCTAATACCTGAAATGCCTAAGTTTAGCGTTAAAGACAGGCTTCAGGATATTATTAAAAATATACCAAATCCCAAGAAAAAAGTTGCATATTTCCTTGGCTGCTCTGTTAATCAGTTCTTCAGTCAAGTTGGAGAAGCCACAATTAATGTTCTGCAGGCTAATAGCTATTCAGTAACTGTACCTGAACTATTATGCTGTGGTGCACCCCATCAAAGTTCAGGTGATATTGAAGAATTTAAAAGACTGGCTAAGTATAATCTTGAAAAGTTAAGTGGGCTGGAAGTAGATGCAATAATAGTTGATTGCTCAACTTGTGGGTCAATACTAAAAGAATATGATGAACTTTTTAAGGATGACTTGAAATATAAGGAAATAGCTGAAATAGTTAAAAATAAGGTCGTAGATATTAGTGTATTTTTGCTGGAATGGGGCTATAAAATTAATCCCAATAATGATAATAAAATGAAAGTAACTTTCCATGATCCATGTCATGGTGTTCGAGGCTTAAAAGTAAAAGATGCTCCCAGGGAAATACTCAAGAAAATTCCCGGTATTGAGCTTATTGAAATGAAGGAAGCGGATATGTGCTGTGGAGGAGCAGGGTCATACAGTATCTTCCATCCTAAAATATCCCGTAAGGTCTTAGAAAGAAAGCTAAATAATTTTAATGATACTAATACCTCAGTATTAGTTACTTCCTGTCCTGCATGCATGATGCAGCTGGGCTATGGATTAAGAAATTATAGTATTAAAGGGGAAGTAAGACATTTGGTTGAGATACTAGCTGAAAAATTGTGACGTCACGTCAAATTAGAGAATAAGGTTGGTTTTGGAAGATAATAAATTTAAAGTAAATGACTATTGAAGGCGGACTATTGACCATGTGGTCAATAGTGTGTATAATTAACGTTAACAAGTGGAAATATAGAAATGCCTGTTATTGACCGTGTGGTCAAGGATTGGAGGATATCAAATGTCAATGCTTTCTGAAGATGAAAAGAGACAAGCTATATTTGACGTAGCCTTAAAACATTTCATTCAAAATGGATATAGTAAAGCGTCAACAAATGAAATTGTTAAAGAAATTGGTATTTCAAAGGGCATATTATTTCATTATTTTAAGAACAAAAAAAATCTTTATCTATATATATTGGATACCAGTATTGACTATTTTGTTGATTATTTTAAAAAAGGAAAAAATGCATTTTCTAGTGATATTTTTGAACGCATCTTAGAAATAACTCAAAAGAAATTAGATCTATTTTATGAAAATCCTTTATTATATCAGTTTGTAGCAAATGCATTTATTCAAATTCCACTAGAGTTCGAGAAAGATATTAAAAACAGAGAGCAAAGGCTAGCGACAGAATATTTACCACTTTTTCTAAAAGATTTAGATACTTCGAAATTCAAAGATGATATTGATAAAGAAAAAGCGATTGAACTTGTTATCACAGCTATAGATGCCCTTAGTAAAAAATATATGGCTCAAAACAAGGATGAGATCAGTAAAGGGTTAGAAAACCTTCGATACTTCAGAGATGATTTAAAAGAATATATCCATATCTTAAAAGCTGGTATATATAAACATTTATAGAAAGAAGGGCTATTATGATTAAAGTTAAAAACCTTAATTATATTTACAAGAAATCTGCCAAGCATGCAGTTAAAGGCATTGATTTTGCGATTAAAAAGGGTGAAATATTCGGTTTCTTAGGACCGTCAGGGGCAGGAAAGTCTACTACTCAAAAGATACTCATCAAACTACTTGATGGGTATTCCGGAGATATAAAGGTGTTTGGTAAGGACTTATCATCCTTTGATTCTAGTTACTATGAGAAACTGGGAATAGGTTTCGAGCTACCTAATCATTTCTCAAAACTTACCGCAAAAGAAAATCTAGAGTTCTTTAAGTCATTTTATAAAAACCAAAACGCAGATATTGACACTCTTTTAAAATGCGTTGGACTATTTGACGACAAAGATGACCTAGTAGAAAACTTTTCAAAAGGAATGAAAATGAGACTTAACTTCGTTAGGGCACTTCTTAATGATGCCGATCTTTTTTTCTTCGATGAGCCCACAACTGGTTTAGATCCAGTAAATTCGAAGATAGTTAAAGATCTTATACTTGAACAAAAAAATAAGGGTAAAACAATATTTGTGACTACTCACGATATGCATGTTGCAGACAGCTTATGCGATAGAGTAGCCTTTATTGTTGATGGTGAGATTGTCGAAATAGATACACCTAAGGCACTTAAATTAAAATATGGGCTTAAAGTAGTGGAAATAGAATATTATGTGAATGGTGAAATAAAATCGTCTGCTTTTGATTTAGAATCCTACGGCATAAACCCAGAATTTCTAAAAATAATTAAAAACTATGAAACTCGAACGATACATTCCCAGGAGACCACCTTGGAAGATGTCTTTATTAAAGTTACGGGAAGGAGCCTTTATTAAATGCGGCTTTCAAAATTATTGAAGTGGGATTTTTTATTTCAAGCTAAGTATGGGATTATTATAGCGGCCATAGTAATTACACTTGTATGGCTGGGTTTGATCTCATTACTGCCAGCATTCATTATGGATTATGTAATACCTATTGCTTTTATTACTGATTTTGCTGTTACAGGATTCTTGTTTATAGCAGCAATGCTTTTTTTTGAAAAAGGGCAGGGGACACTGGATGTTATAGTGACAAGTCCAATAAAAGTATCAGAATATATACTATCTAAGATAATAAGTTTAAGTATATTAATATGCTCTATAGCCATTGCTTTGGTTTTTGGAGTAAGTATTATCAAAGATATAGAAGTTAATTATTTCTTTGTTGTAGTAGCTAGTACATTATCCAGTAGTTTTTTCATTTTACTTGGCCTGATAATATCTACTTTTTATAAGTCCTTTACCGATATGTTGATGCCTATGGGGGGGTTATTTACCCTTCTATTTATACCATTACTTATTTATGTCAATGCAGATATACTCAATTTCCTTGATTATATTGTATTTATATGGCCAACCTACTCGATGATTAATCTAATAGATGCAATACTTGGTAACTCAAGCACCAATGCTATTATTCTTAGTATCGCTTATATACTGATTTTAAATTTTATTTTATTTAGAGCTTCCATTAAATTTTTTAACAAAAAGGTTATAGGAAGGGAGGCTGATATAGATGGGTAAGACTAAGGCTTTACTTACATCACAGTTCAAAAGAATTGGCAGGGATAGTTTACTAATATTGCTTATGGTATATCCCTTTTTATTAACTATAGTGGGTAGATTTTTAGTACCTATAATTCAGGAAGCAACACTTTCTAACTCGTTTAATTTAGCTGACCATTATCATGCTCTTATGGTCTTTTTTGTAATAATGAATCCTGTGCTTTATGGAGATATTATTGGACTTATGCTAATTGATGAAAGGGAGGACAATACCCTAAGTGCAATAAGAGTTCTTCCCATTAAGATGTCCCACTATATCCTCTCAAAAAGTGCTTGGTTTTTAATTATATCAACCATTAGCGGAATGTTAATTACATGGCTTATTAATCTTTATTATGTTCCAATTATAGCATCATTCCTAATTAACCTAGTGGCTTCCTTAGGAGTTCTCTTTGGGATGCTTTTAATAAATTATTTAGCTAGTAACAAGGTTGAAGGCTTTGCAGCCATAAAAGGAACAGGGTTTATTTTATTAATTCCTGTAATAGCACTATATATTCCCCAGCCCTTTAACTATATCTGTGGTGTTACACCCGCCTTTTGGCCTTCAATGGCATTAGCTGCTTATTTTGACAAGTTTACACCTACAATGGATGCATGGGCATATTTAGGGATTGGTGTTGTTTATATTTCAATAGTTTCTTTGATACTGTATAAGAAAATAATGCAAGAAATTCTATCATAGTTTTTGGCGTAGAATACGTTGGTAATTAATAAATCATAATTGTCAATCAAGTAATTATGTTTTGTGAAAAACAAAAGCCGGGGGAAGCCCCCGGCTAAATAGTGTCTTCTTTTTTTGAAAGACTTTTTTGGAAATACATGAAAACGGGGAAGGGGATAACTATCCAGCCGAAACTTTTAATAAGACTATTTTTGGCCCGACTAATTTGTTTTTCTTCTTGATCAGCAATCATCACATCATACTGCTTTTTTAATTCCTCTTCAGAATATTTTTGGGTTTCCCCTGAATTTTGAGGTTTTTCAGCACCATTGCTCCACCGTTTAAAATCTTCAAAAGTTTGGTAATAAGGGGAGGGTGCTACAATATCCGCCAAAGCCATAAATGCACCAACACTGCCTCCGATGATCATCATTAATGTTGCAAATAAAACTAAATATATAAAAACGTTTTTAATCATTTCTTCTCCATCTCCTCTTTTTTGATTGTTTCTGGATTTGCCCATCTTATTTATAGACGAGCTTCAGCGAAAATAGTTCCATTGTCATAAAAAGGGGGCTGGGTTTGTACAGTATGTAAAGATGGAAAGGACTACTTGTTTAATGCTAATACAAAAATATTAACTATAACATACCCGTTCTATCACCCTGAACAACTAGGGTAATACTTTGTATAAATGAAATTAAATCATTTTTTATCTAATGAAACAAACCCAAACTTTTAGACAAAAAATATAAGTCTGATACTTAGTGGCTGTGGTGCTCTTCAGCATCCTCTTTAGTTTCATGAACTGTACCAAATGGATGCTCAGGTGGTGCATAAATAGAATACAATTTAAGTGGTTTACAACCTGTATTAATCAGGTTGTGCCATTTGCCAGCAGGAATAACTATTGCATAGTCATCATAGACTTTTCTTTGAAAATCTAAGCAATCTTTTCTATCCCCCATTTTAACAACTCCTTGACCTTCTTCAATCCGTATAAACTGGTCAACATCGGGATGCATTTCTAAACCTATATCTTCTCCAACCCCAATATTCATTAAGGTAACTTGCAAATGGCATCCTGTCCATAAGGCAAGACGGAAATTATTATTTTGCTTAGTAGCCTCCTCAATATTAATTACAAAAGGATATGGTCCATAATCTTTTAATCTAATAGATTGGTTCGGATAGGTTGGGTAATAGTTCGGTGTGTTAAACCAGTAGGGATATGGATACAGTTCATAACCATTATACATATTATTTGGGTTATATATTGGTGCGTTAGGATATGGATATGGATTATAAAAATTGTACATTTTGCTCATTCCTTTCATAGGCTTTATAATATAATATTCTCTATATTTAGGAGGTGTGCCTCAAGGAAGGATATGTATCTTAAGACCAGCAGCCAATAATTTCTCTCCTTAAACCCCCTCATTAGCTGATAAATCATAGTTATAAGTTAATGGCAACGAGCAGATTAAAATTAAAAGCGTACATCTTGGGAAATTAAGATGTACGCTTTTAAATTAAGATTTTTTCATTTTTGGTGCAAATGTTTCACAAGCGGTATCATCCGTATTACTCACGATAAGATCTTTAGTTCTTGACTTAACTTCGATAGTAGAAGCTTGACAAATTTCATCATTATTGTAGAAGCACTCTTCAACTCTGCATTTAATATTAGACAAAGTTTCCCCTCCTTTCAAAAAGCTTCATTATTAGAATTACCATAATTAAAAGCGTACAATCTATTTATAGTTGCACGCTTTTTAATTAAAGACTTTTTCACTTTTTCACTTTTGGAGCAAAAGTTTCACAAGCAGTTCCATCTGAGTTACTTACAATATGGTCTCTAAATCTTGATTTAACTTCAATTGTTGAAGCTTGACAAATCTCACTATTGTTGTAAAAACATTCTTCTACTCTACATTTAATATCGGACACAATATCCCTCCTTTCAAAAGTTATAATCATATATTTTTCATTTAATGAACTATATATACCTTTTTTATTTTTTAGAGGGATTTTTCTATTTTACTTGACATATGTCATGAATAACAGTATGTTATATTTGGCATATGTCAAGTATGGAGGTATGGGATGCCAAGAAAACCAAAGGCCAGAAGAGTATGTGAAGTGCCTATATGCAGAAAATTTTATTCCTCAGATGAACCGAATCAGGAAGTAAAACAAGATGTGGTTATGTCAGTTGAAGAGTTTGAAACAATAAGACTGATAGATTACATAAACCTTACACAGGAAGAATGTGCTGTGCAGATGAATGTGGCAAGAACAACGGTACAAAAAATATATGCCGATGCAAGAAATAAGTTAGCTGTCTTTGTTGTGGAGGGCGGAAAACTGATTATTTCTGGTGGTAGTTATGAGTTGTGTAGTGAAGGCAATTGCAAGAAGCGCAAAGAACGAAAGCAGAAATACTTTTGTACTAATAAATAGGTGAAATTTAATATAAAATTAGCCCTTATAGAGAGTTGTCCACATAAAAGAAAAAATAGTAAAATGTAATTGAAAATAATTATCAATTACATTTTACTATTTTAAGTTTAAGGGGGAGTGCGATATGTGCATTGTTGTAATAGGTGGTCATGAAAGGATGAAGAAACAATATCAAGAAGTAGGTAAAAATTTTGGCTATAAAGTAAAAGTGTTTACATATGATACACCAAAACTGGATAAATGTATAGGTTGTCCTGATTATGTAATAATGTTTACTGATGTTGTATCCCATAAATTAGTCAACGTTGCTTCAAAGGTGTGTAAGAAAAATAATTTGCCAAGTATAAAGTTGCATAATAGCAGTCTAAATTCAATAAAAATGACATTCACCAAGTTAGCGTTAGCAGGTAGTCTATGAGTTGCATAGACAAACATATATAGAAATTTATAAGATTTTTTATTAGATGTATTCTAGAAAATTTTGAACTAAACACTGGGTTTGTTTTATTTTATAATTGTAAAATATTCCATAGTAAGCTAAAATATAATTGATAATAATTATCAATTAACGGGTGTGGTTAAAATGAAATATAAATGTTCTAAAATAATACTGCATGATGCAGAATAGTAAAGATATATTTTATATAAAGGGGCTTTTACTATGGAAGTTGCAAAATCACTATTTTATTTTGTATTAGCTGGTTTTTTTGAAATCGGTGGGGGATATTTAATTTGGATTTGGCTACGGGAAGGTAAAACCATTTGGTTTGGATTACTTGGTGCGATTATTTTGGCGCTATATGGAGTAATCCCAACTTTGCAGCCAGCCAACTTTGGACGTGTTTACGCTGCTTATGGTGGTATCTTTATTGTACTTTCTATCTTTTGGGGTTGGAAAGTGGATAATTTGGTACCTGATAAATTTGACCTTATTGGGGGAATTGTAGCTCTTATAGGAGTTCTAATAATCATGTATTACCCGAGAAATTAGAGTCGCAGTTCAACTAAAGTGTTAATTTAGTAAATTCAACCCTCGGGGGTATGCCTCTGGGGGTTGAATAATTCATACTCTGTAAACATTGCGTCATAAAAAGACGCAGGTTAAGGTTGAGGCAAATAATACAGTCTGATTAAAGATTTCGCTGTGCTACTTAAAGGTAATTTTAATTGTTTTTATATGTCATCCTGAGGGAGGAAC
>Ga0209643_1000679_pt1 | contig 48592 bp, 36 predicted proteins | sample AutmiccBRH37_all_FD_187383 | JGI IMG/M metagenome (GOLD analysis project Ga0209643, IMG submission 187383) | Deep subsurface microbial communities from Mt. Terri, Switzerland - Autotrophic microbial communities BRH/37_all (SPAdes) (version 2) | ecosystem: Environmental > Aquatic > Deep...
ATCCTGCACAGTGATGCGCATGACATTGTCGCCCTGGAACTGGGGAGGAACCTTTCCGGCACCGTCGCTGATTGCTGTGGGCAGGGTTGCTGTCCAGTTTACCGTAAAACTGTAAGTCGTGCCATCGATCATGACCTGCGTATCCGGGTCGGGATTGCCCTCGAGCAACAGGTCGCCCGGGTCACCCGTTGAGGTTTCCGCAACAAAAGTAATCTCGAAGGATGGATCGGTGGTGAGGTTGATGTTCGGGTTGTTGGCCGTGTTGTTGTCCGTTCGGACATAAAAGCTGGTCATTTGGAAATGCCCTGTCTTGTGTTGAACTAGCCTGCCTGGTGCCGCCGGTGCCGCAAGTTCCCATGTCGCAATATTACATGGCCATCAAGCCTGAAAAAGTCACGTTGTGTCAAGGCATGATAGCCCGATCGACGAGAAATTGAAACGTATATTTTATGCCCAGCCCGTTTTGATGCAGGCCGGACCCTGGAAACGCGCGATCCCTGGGTAGCCCCGGCACTTGATTGATAGGCGCGCATCAGCAGAGGGGAAATCCGCGCGCGCAAGCATCGGCGTCCCGCCCGCGCCCGCTTTTGCGCGGCCGCACGGAATTCAGCAGTTGCGCCGTTCCTCGAAGCTGAGCGCGATGAAGCCGGGAAGGTGGTCGCCCATGCCGACGACCCTCGGGCCGGTGTCGTCCCGGCGGGGGCCTCGGCTCTCGCGGCGCGGCTCCCGGCGTTCTTCGATGCGCTCTTGCGGGCGCGGCTTGGCGGCGGGGGCTGCCTTTTCGGCGGGGGGCGGGGCGTCCTTGCGCGGACCGCCGCGCGCGCGCGAGCGGCTGGTGCCCGGCCGCGTGCCTTGCTCGGGCGGCGTTTCGCTGTCCGCCTCGAACGCGGCGGCGGTGCCGGCGGTCGGGTCGGGCATCCGCGCAATTTCTCGCCGGAGAAGCCCTTCGACGGCGGCAAGCGCCTTTTCGTCGCGCGGGTTGCAGATGGTGAGCGCCTTGCCCGAGCGGCCCGCGCGGCCGGTGCGGCCGATGCGGTGCACATAGTCCTCGGGGTGGCCCGGCACGTCGAAATTGTAGACATGGCTGACCGCAGGCACGTCAAGCCCGCGCGCGGCCACGTCCGAGGCCACGAGGATCTTCAACTCGCCCGCGCGGAACGCATCGAGCGTGCGCGTGCGCTGGCTTTGTTCAAGATCGCCATGGATGGGCGCGGCGTCATAGCCATATTTCCCGAGCGATTTCGCCACGATATCGACATCGACCTTGCGGTTGCAAAAGACGATGGCATTGGTGCAGGCGTCGCCCTCGGCGTCGATGAGCGCGCGCAGCACGGCGCGTTTCTCGGCATCGGCACGGTCGCGGCGGGACGGCTTTATCATCACCACATGCTGGTCGATGGTCTCGGACGCGGTGGCCTGCCGGGCCACCTCGACCCGCGCCGGGGCGGTGAGGAAGGTGTTGGTGATGCGCTCGATCTCGGGGGCCATGGTGGCAGAGAAAAACAGCGTCTGCCGGGTAAAGGGCGTCAGGCTGAAGATCCGCTCGATATCGGGGATGAAGCCCATGTCGAGCATCCGGTCGGCCTCGTCCACCACCATGATCTGCACGCCGGTGAGCAGCAGCTTGCCGCGCTCGAAATGGTCGAGCAGCCGGCCCGGCGTGGCGATGAGCACGTCCACGCCCTTGTCGATGAGCTTGTCCTGTTCCTTGAAGCTCACGCCGCCGATCAGCAGCGCCCTGCTCAGTTTCAGGTGCTTGGAATAGGTGTCGAAATTCTCGGCTACCTGTGCGGCCAGCTCGCGCGTGGGGCACAGCACGAGGCTGCGCGGCATCCGCGCGCGCGCGCGTCCGCGCGCCAGAAGCGAGAGCATCGGCAGCGTGAAACCGGCGGTCTTGCCGGTGCCGGTCTGGGCGATGCCCAGAACGTCGCGCCCTTCGAGAGCGGGCGGAATGGCTGCCGCCTGAATCGGCGTGGGCGTTATGTATCCGGCCTCTTCGACGGCCTTGAGAACTTTGGGATTGAGGTTCAGATCGCTGAATGTGGTCATCTGTATCCGCTTTTTGCGGACACTGATCTCGGCCCGCGCATCAAACATCTGCGTGCGCAACCATTGCGCAACTGGCCCCTTCCGGGCCATCCGCTGGCCTCGCCTTACAGGAACCGCCGCAAAGGGTCAATGCAAGGCGTCACCGCCCCGGCGCTATCGCATTTGGCCGATGACGGATCGGGCGACGTCGCCGGATCATCCGGATCGCGTTCCTTTTCGGGAGACGGAAGGTTTTGGGCGGGCGGCTCGCGGGCGGCAGCGCCTGTCTGCCCCCTCGGCAGGCGCTTTTGATGGCGCAAATTATTGCCACAGAACGTGTTTATGCGATGTATGCGCATTTGGGGCCGACCCGCCAGCGCGCCTGCCCAGGCAGGCGCCGCCCTCATCTGGACGTCTCATCGGTGTCATGCAGAGGTCTTGTTTCTGGGCTTTCTTGTGCAAGCGATGGGTTTGGGCTATGTCTGATGGTCCACCAGTTCATCACCAGACCGTCACCCTGATGAAACGGAAAAACGCTTGCCAGGGGCGGCACAAGGTTCGGGGCCGGACCAGTCACGGTAAAGGTTCTTGTGCTTGGCGCATGGCTGTTGTTTGCATGTGCCAGGATCGAAAGTGCACGGCATGAAACTTCACATCGTCATTGTAGAGCCCGATGAAACCCGCGCGCGGCTGGTGATCGACAGTTTGCAGCCGCTGGGGCATCATGTGACGGTGATCAGCGAGGCTGCGGGACTGGCGCGCCGGGTCTGCGACATCGCGCCGGATATCGTATTGATCGATATGTCCAACCCGTCGCGCGACACGCTGGAGGAGATGGCGCTTGCCTCTGGCCCGATGGAGCGGCCGGTCGCGTTCTTTGTGGATCGCACGGATCGTGATTTGACGCAGCAGGCCATTCAGGCGGGGGTGTCGGCCTATGTCGTTGACGGGTTGCAGCCCGAGCGGGTGGCCTCAGTTATGGATGCAGCGATCGCCCGCTTCCAGATGTTCCGCCGCATGCGGGTCGAGTTGGAAACCACCCGCCGCGCATTGGAGGAACGCAAGCTGATTGACCGCGCCAAGGGTATCCTGATGAAGGCGCGCGGCATATCCGAAGAGGACGCCTATGCGCTGTTGCGCAAGACGGCGATGGATCAGGGCCGCAAGGTGGCCGATGTCGCCGGCGCCCTTGTGACGGCAGCGGGGTTGCTGTCATGAACCTGACAGCGCTGCGCGTGGGGTTTATCCCGCTTCTGGATATGGCGCCTGTTGTCGTTGCGCATGAAATGGGGTTTGCCGCCGAAGAAGGCTTGGGGCTGGAATTGCTGCGGGCGCCGTCATGGTCAAGCCTGCGCGACATGCTGCTCTGGGGGCAGGTTGACGCCGCGCAGATGCTGGCCCCCGTGCCGGTTGCCATGGCCTTGGGGCTGGGCGGCGCGGTCGCGCGGCTGGATATCTTGCAGGTGTTGTCGGTCAATGGCGATGTGATCGGCGTGTCGCAGGCCTTGGCGGCCCGGTTGCGGGCGGCGGGGCATGATTTCGGCTTTGCCGATGCACGGCGCGCGCGTGACGATCTTGTCCGTGCTGCGGATGCGACCGTGCGGATCGGCGTTCCGTTTCCTTTTTCGACTCATGTCGAGTTGGTCAGATACTGGCTGCGCGACGCGCGGCTGGAATACGAGCTTTGCACCATCCCGCCACCGCGCATGGCCGAAGCCCTGGATGCGGGCGAAATTGATGCCTTTTGCGTGGGCGAGCCTTGGGGCTCTGTTTCCGTGGAGCTTGGCGCGGGCACGCTGTTGCTGCCAGGCCGCGCCATATGGGCGGTGGCCCCGGAAAAGGTGCTGGCTGCGCGCCATGACTGGGTGCACGAAAACCCGGCCCTGACGGGTCGGTTGATGCGGGCGATCTGGCGGGCAGGCCGCTGGCTAAGCGTGCCCGCGAACCGCTCTATCGTGTCCGAGATGCTGGCCAGGTCCGAATATGTGAATGCGCCTGTCGAGGTGCTGGATCGCGCCTTGCGTGGAGAGATGGTGATTTCTCCGCAGGGCGAACTGCGTCAGGTGCGCGACATGATCTGTTTCTTCGACGGGTCGGCCAGCTTTCCGTGGCGGTCACAGGCGGCGTGGTTTGCCGCGCAAATCGCCGGACGCCACGGGCTTGACCTGGAACGCAGCATCGCATCCGCCAAGGAAATCTGCCGCACCGATCTGTATCGTCGCAACTTGCGGTCTGCCGGGGCCGATCTGCCGGGCGCATCGGAAAAGCTGGAGGGGAGCCTGCATCATGCAACGGCTGTCGCATCGGAACGGGGTCAGATGATTCTAGCGCCGGATTCTTTCTTTGACGGTCAGATTTTTGACTCCAGCCTGTAAAGGCGCTGAATATTTCGGCACCGGAATGCTGCATCTGCATTATGCGCGCGTTTTGTCCGGTTTCATCTTGTTTCATGCCAAGGACGCCTGCAAGGTCTGAACAACGGGCGGCGATGGGGTCGTTCCGCGAAATATCGGGTTCAATGCTGAACCCCCATGGGCACAGCCGCCTGACCAGATTGCGCATTGCGCATGTTCGGTCGGCGGCTTTTTTCGTTTCTGGCCCGGACTGACGGGCCACAGCCAGAGGATGACATCATGATCCGCAAGTTCCTTGCCACGACATCTTTGATTGCAGCCCTCAGCGCTACGGCGTTGCAGGCAGACACCTTTCCCGAGATCGAGGATCTGACCCTCGGCTTCATCAAGCTGACAGATATGGCCCCATTGGCAATCGCCTACGAGCGCGGCTATTTCGAAGATGAAGGGTTGTTCGTGACCCTTGAAGCGCAGGCAAACTGGAAAGTGCTGCTGGACGGCGTAATCGACGGCAATCTGCACGGGGCACATATGCTGGCGGGCCAACCGCTGGCCGCGACCATCGGGTTCGGGACCGCGGCGCATATCGTCACGCCTTTCGTGATGGACCTGAACGGCAACGCCACCACAGTATCGAACGAGGTCTGGGATCTGATGCGTCCCGCGATCCCGTCGGGTGCGGACGGCAAGCCCGTTCACCCCATTTCCGCCGAGGCCCTGCGCCCTGCACTCGAAGCCTTCGCCGATCAGGGCCGCCCTTTCAATATGGGCATGGTTTTTCCTGTCTCGACCCATAACTTCGAGTTGCGGTACTGGCTGGCGGCGGGCGGTATCCATCCCGGTTTCTACAGCGCCGACAATATCACCGGCCAGATCGACGCCGAGGCGCTGTTGTCGGTGACGCCGCCGCCGCAAATGCCCGCAACATTGGAGGCGGGCACCATCAGCGGCTATACCGTGGGCGAGCCGTGGAACCAGCAGGCCGTCGCCATGGGTATCGGTGTGCCGGTGGCAACCGATCTGGATATCTTCCCGATGCGCGCTGAAAAGGTGCTGGGTCTGCGGGCGGATTTTGTAGAGGAAAACCCCAATACGGTGCGTGCCTTGACCCGCGCCTTGATCCGTGCCGCGATCTGGCTGGACGAGAATGACAACGCCAACCGCGAAGAGGCTGTGCAGATCATCAGTAGCCCCAACTATGTGGGCGCGGATCCCGAAGTCCTGCGCAACTCCATGACAGGCACGTTCGAGTATGAAAAAGGCGATGTGCGGCCCGTGCCCGATTTCAATGTCTTCTTTCGCTACAACGCCAACTATCCCTTTGCGTCCGATGCAGTCTGGTATCTGACCCAGATGCGTCGCTGGGGCCAGATTACCGAAGCACAAAGCGATGAGTGGTATCTTGAAACGGCGCGCAGCGTGTTCCTGTCGGACCTGTTCGAGGACGCGGCCCAATCACTGGTCGATGACGGCCTTGTGCCTGCCGACGCCTTCCTTTTCGACAGTGACGGGATCCGCCCGGTTGCCGATCAGGCGATCGACGCAATCCCCTTCGATGGCCGCGCGCCAAACGCCTATATCGACAGCCTTCCGATCGGTCTGAAGGGCAATCAGGTTGTCGTGGGCAACGAGGTGCAGGGCTAAGACCCTGCACCCCAGTCAGGGAGCGCATGACATGACTGCAATCGACCCGACCCGACTAAACGCCGAACGCCGTGCGCGGTTGTTCACACGGATCAACAAGCTGGATGGCTGGTTTCAGGTGCTCGGCTTGTCCTTCGTGACCCCGCTTTTGCGCGCAATCGCAGGCGACAATCCCAGAGCGCAGGCAAAGCAGATATGGCAACTTCTCGGGGTGCCAGTGCTTGCCATCATCGGCTTTGTGCTGCTTTGGGGCAATCTGGCACCGCGTGTGGAAACCTCGCTGGGGGCCATTCCCGGTCCTGCGCAGGTCTGGGAACAGGCCCGTGTGCTGCATGGTGAGCATGTGGCCGAACAGACGCGCAAGGCCGAGTTTCTGGACCGTCAGGCCGTCCGAAATGCCGAGCTGATCGCAGCGGGGCAGGCCGACCGTGTGCGTGAGCGCCCCTATACAGGATCGCCTACTTACTATGCGCAAATCTGGACATCTGTAAAAACCGTGTTCTTCGGCTTTCTGATCGCGACGGTGGTTGCCGTGCCGCTGGGCATTGCGGCCGGTTTGTCGCCCACAACAAACGCTGCGTTGAACCCGCTGATCCAGATATTCAAGCCGGTCAGCCCGCTGGCATGGCTGCCAATCGTCACCATGGTCGTCTCGGCCGTCTATGTCACGCAGGATGGCATGTTTTCGCGGTCTTTCCTGACCTCGGCCATCACGGTGACGCTGTGTTCGCTTTGGCCAACGCTGATCAACACCTCGCTGGGTGTGGCAAGCATCGACCGCGACCTGATCTCGGTCAGCCGGGTGCTGAAACTGGGCACCTGGACCAAGATCACCCGCCTGGTCCTGCCTTCGGCACTGCCGCTGATCTTTACCGGGCTGCGGCTGTCGCTGGGCGTGGGCTGGATGGTGCTGATCGCGGCGGAAATGCTGGCGCAGAACCCCGGTCTTGGCAAATTCGTCTGGGATGAGTTCCAGAACGGGTCGTCCACCAGCCTCGCCAAGATCATGGTTGCGGTCTTTACCATCGGTATCATCGGATTTCTGCTTGATCGGCTGATGTATGCGCTGCAGTCGCTTTTCACCTACTCGAACAACAGGTAGACCGTCATGGCAATTTTGGAATTCAAGAACGTTTGCAAGGGGTTCGGCACCGGCTTGAACCGCGGGGAGGTATTGAGGAATATCACCCTGTCGGTGGAGGAGGGCGAGTTTCTGGCTGTCCTCGGCTTTTCCGGCACGGGCAAGACCACGTTGATCAACCAGATCGCCGGACTGGCCCGGCCCGACAGCGGCGAGGTTCTGTTCAAGGGCAAGCCCATCACCGGGCCGGGGCCGGAGCGGGGGCTGGTGTTCCAGTCCTATTCGCTGATGCCGTGGCTGACGGTTGCGGGCAATGTCGCACTGGCCGTCGACGCGGTGCATGGAACTGCCAGCCGCGCCGAACGCGCCGCGATCGTGGACAAGTTTATCGCGATGGTGGGGCTTGGCCATGCCAAGGGCCGCCGTCCGGCGGAATTGTCCGGCGGCATGCGCCAGCGGGTTGCGGTTGCGCGCGCGCTTGCCATGAATCCCGAGGTGCTGCTGCTGGATGAGCCGCTTTCGGCGCTGGATGCCTTGACGCGGGCCAACCTGCAAGACGAGATCACCGAAATCTGGCAGGCCGACCAGAAGACCGTGGTCCTGATCACCAACGATGTGGACGAGGCGATCCTGCTGGCAGACCGGATCATTCCGCTGAACCCGGATGGCACGCTTGGTGCGCCGTTCAAGGTCGCCATTCCGCGCCCGCGCGCGCGCACGGCGATGAACAACGATGCCGCTTTCAAGCGTCTGCGCGCGGATATCACGAAATACCTGATGGATGTGGGGATTGCCGCCAAGGTTGAGGACACCCGCAAATTGCCGCAAGTCACGCCCATTCACGGTGCGCCCAGGGCCTATGCCGAGGCCGCAAAAAGCCCGCTCGACGAGAAATATCTGGAATTCTCGCAACTCTCCAAGGTCTATCCCACGCCGGAAGGGCCACTGACAGTGGTTGACAGGTTTGACCTGAAACTGAAAAAGGGTGAATTCGTCAGCCTTATAGGCCATTCGGGCTGCGGCAAGTCCACCGTGCTGACAATGGCCGCGGGGCTGAACGAGATTTCCAGCGGCGCGATCAAGCTGGATGGTCTGGCCGTGCGCGGCGCCGATCCTGAACGCGCCGTGGTGTTTCAGGCACCCAGCCTGTTTCCCTGGTTGAGCGCCAAGGAAAACGTCGCCATCGGGGTGGACCGCGTCTATCCGCGCGCCTCCCGCGTCGAACGGGAGGAGGTGGTGGAATACTACCTTGAGCGCGTGGGCCTTGGCGACAGCATGGACCGCATGGCACAGGATATGTCGGGCGGCATGAAGCAACGCGTCGGCATTGCCCGCGCATTTGCCCTGTCACCCAAGCTGCTGCTGCTGGACGAGCCGTTCGGGATGCTCGACAGCCTGACCCGCTGGGAATTGCAGGAAGTGGTGATGGAGGTCTGGACGCGCACCAAGGTCACGGCGGTTTGCGTCACACATGACGTGGATGAGGCGATCCTGCTGGCCGACCGCGTGGTGATGATGACCAATGGTCCGCGCGCCCGCATCGGCAAGATCGTGGATGTGGATCTGCCACGCCCCCGCAGCCGCAAGGCGCTGCTGGAGCATCCCGACTACTACGCTTACCGCGCGCAAGTCCTCCAATTCCTTGAAGACTACGAACACGGCGCGCACAAGAAAGAGGCCGCATGATGAGACGGAAACTCGTTATTATCGGTGCGGGCATGGCATCGGGCCGTGTGCTGGAACATGTGCTGGCGCAAGACCCCGATGGCTGGGACATCACGCTGTTCAATGGGGAACCGCGCGGGAACTACAACCGCATCATGCTGTCCCCCGTTCTGTCTGGCGAAAAGACCTATGAGGAGATCGTCACCCATGATGATACTTTCTACGCACAGCACAGGATTACCTGCCGGTTCGGCGAAAGCGTGGTCAAGATCGACCCCGTGAACAAGGTCGTCCACTCCAGTCGCGATGGCACGCCTTATGACAAGCTGCTGATCGCCACGGGATCGGCCCCTTTCATCGTGCCTGTTCAGGGCAAGGATTTGTCCGGCGTGATCACCTATCGCGACATGGACGACACGCAGGCGATGATCGACGCCTCTGCCAAGCCAGGCGCCAGGGCGGTGGTGATCGGTGGCGGCCTTCTGGGGCTGGAAGCGGCAGCGGGGCTCAAGGCGCGCGGGATTGAGGTGGCCGTCATTCACCTGATGGGCCACCTGATGGAGCGCCAACTCGACCCTGCCGCAGGTTATCTGCTGCAAAAGGACCTGGAGGCGCGCGGGATCCATGTGCATTGCAAGGGCGCGACCAAGGCTATTCTGGGCAAAGATCGTGTCGAGGCGGTCTTGCTGGAGGATGGCACTGTGTATGACGCCGATCAGGTCTGCATGGCTGTCGGTATCCGGCCTGAAACGCGGATTGCCACGGATGCGGGGCTGGAAGTCGCGCGCGGGATCGTGGTCAACGACCAGATGGTCACCTCCGATCCCGATATTCTGGCGGTGGGCGAATGTGTGGAACATGATGGCCAGCTTTTCGGCCTTGTCGCCCCCCTCTACGACCAGGCGAAGGTTGTGGCCGCTACGTTGAGCGGCCAGCACGCCGCCTTCCAGCCTGTTCAGACTGCGACCAAGCTGAAGGTCACAGGCGTTGATCTGTTCAGCGCGGGCGATTTCGCGGATGCACCGGGGCGCGAGGATATCGTGTTTCGCGATCCTGCGCGCGGTGTCTACAAGCGGCTGGTCATCGAACATGACCGCCTGATCGGCGCGGTCATGTATGGGGACACGGCGGATGGATCGTGGTTCTTTGGTCTGATCAAGGACGGCACGAATATTTCATCCATGCGCGACACGCTGATCTTTGGTCCTGCCTATCAGGGGGGTGGCCAAACGGACCCTTTGGCAGCCGTTGCAGCATTGCCGCCTGAGGCGGAAATTTGCGGCTGCAACGGCATATGCAAAGGCTCGATCACGGCGGCGATCGAAGGCGGGGCGACCAGCCTTGCCGATATCCGCGCGCAAACAAAGGCCAGCGCCTCTTGCGGGACTTGCACGGGCTTGGTGGAACAGGTGCTGGCCAGCACCCTGGGCGAGGCGTTCCAGAAGCCTGAGGTGCAGCCCATGTGCGGCTGCACCGACCTGACGCATGAGGATGCGCGCCGCCTGATCAAGGCGCGCGAGCTGAAATCCATGCCTGCGGTCATGCAGGAACTGGGGTGGAAAACGTCTTGCGGATGCCCGTCCTGCCGCCCTGCGCTGAATTTCTACCTGCTGGCCGACTGGCCGCTGGATTACACCGATGACGCGCAAAGCCGTTTCGTGAACGAGCGCAACCACGCCAATATCCAGAAGGACGGCACCTATTCCGTGGTTCCGCGCATGTGGGGCGGCATGACCAATCCGCGCGAATTGCGCGCGATTGCGGATGCGGCGGACAAATATGCCATTCCGGCTGTCAAGGTCACTGGCGGGCAGCGCATCGACTTGTTGGGCGTGAAAAAGGAAGACCTGCCGCATGTCTGGGCCGATCTGAACGATGCGGGGCTGGTCTCGGGGCATGCCTATTCCAAGGGGCTGCGGACGGTGAAAACCTGCGTGGGAACCGATTTTTGCAGGTTCGGGACGCAGGACAGCACAGGGCTCGGCATCAGGCTGGAGAAACGACTCTGGGGGTCGTGGACGCCGCACAAGGTGAAGCTGGCGGTCTCGGGCTGCCCGCGCAACTGCGCCGAGGCGACCTGCAAGGATGTCGGGATCATCTGCGTCGATTCAGGCTACGAGATCGGCGTCGGCGGTGCGGCGGGCATGGACCTCAAAGAGGTCGAGCGACTGGCAAAGGTTGCCACGGAAGGCGAAGCTATCGACCTGACCGTGGCTTTCGTCCAGCTTTACCGCGAACATGCCAGATATCTGGACCGCCCCTACAGGTGGCTGGCCAAGGTCGGTCTGGACTGGGTCAAGGCGCGGGTGGTCGAAGATCCGGAAAACCGCGCCGCGTTGATTGCCCGGTTCGATCTGTCGCAAGGCGTATATCAGCGCGACCCGTGGGCGGATCGTGCAACACGGCAGGCACAGGCCGATTTCGCGCCACTGGCCGATCTGACGAAGGAGGTCGCTGAATGAGCTGGCTTGATATCGGGGCGTTGGACAACATCCCCAGACGCGGGGCGCGCGTGGTGAAGACGGTGCATGGCTGTGTGGCTGTGTTTCGCACCCATGACGATCGGGTCTTTGCGCTGGATGACCGCTGCCCGCATAAAGGCGGGCCTCTATCCGAGGGGATCGTGCACGGACATGATGTGACCTGTCCGCTGCACGGGATGGTGATCGGGCTGGCCGACGGTCTGGCCACGGGGGCAGACAAAGGCGCTGTGGCCACCTATGCGGCACGGGTTGAAGGCGGGCGCATCCTGCTGGACGCGGCGCGCCTGATCCGGGGGGCGGCAGCGTGACCGCGATCCGCACCACATGTCCCTATTGCGGTGTGGGTTGCGGGGTGCTGATAACCCCCGACGGACATGGCGGCGCTCAGGTCAAGGGTGATCCGGACCATCCTGCGAATTACGGGCGGCTATGTTCCAAAGGCACAGCCCTGGGCGAAACGCTGGGGCTGGACGGACGGATCCTGACCCCCTTGATCGGTGGCGCGCCTGCCGCATGGGACATAGCGCTTGATCTGGTGGCCGAGCGTTTCGGGGCGGCCATCCGCGATCACGGGCCCGATAGCGCCGCCTTCTATCTGTCGGGGCAGATGCTGACCGAGGATTACTATGCCGCCAACAAGCTGATCAAGGGCTATATGGGCACCGCAAATGTGGACACCAATTCGCGGCTGTGCATGGCCTCTTCCGTTGCCGGGCACAACCGGGCCTTTGGCGCGGATATCGTGCCCGGCACATACGAGGATCTGGACGAGGCCGATCTGGTGGTGCTGGTGGGCAGCAATCTGGCATGGTGTCATCCGGTGCTCTATCAGCGGCTGGTTGCGGCGAAAAAGGCGCGTGGCACGAAAGTGGTGGTGGTTGACCCCCGCCGCACCGCGACCTGTGATATCGCGGACCTGCACCTTTCGCTCGCCCCCGGTAGCGATGCGGCCCTGTTCAATGCGCTACTGGTCGCGCTGGCCGATCGCGGCGCGGTGGATCACGATTATGTCGCGCGCCATGTCAGCGGATTTGACGGTGCGCTGGCCGCCGCGCGCGCCAGTTGTCCCGCGCTGACTGGGCTGGACGACCGCGATCTTGCGCAATTCCTGGACTGGTTCACCACGACCGAGCGGGTTGTCACGGTCTATTCCCAAGGTATCAACCAGTCCGAGAGTGGCACCGACAAGGTGAACGCAATCCTGAATTGCCATCTGGCGACGGGCCGCATTGGTCGCAACGGCCTGGGGCCGTTTTCCGTGACCGGCCAGCCTAACGCCATGGGCGGGCGCGAGGTGGGGGGCTTGGCCAATATGCTGGCCTGTCATCTGGATATCGAGAATCCCGACCACCGCGCCGCTGTGCAGGGCTTCTGGAACAGCCCTGCGATGCCGGAAGCGCCCGGCCTGAAAGCCGTCGATATGTTCCGCGCCGTGGCCGAGGGGCGGATCAAGGCACTGTGGATCATTCACACCAATCCCGCCGTGTCGATGCCCGATGCCGATGCGGTGGCTGCGGCCATCAAGGGCTGCGACTTTGTCGTGGTCAGCGACGTGACGCAAACCGACACCACACGTCTGGCCGACGTGATACTGCCTGCAACGGCCTGGGGCGAAAAATCCGGCACTGTCACCAATTCCGACCGCACCATCAGCCGCCAGCGCCCCTTTCTGCCTGCACCGGGCCAGGCGCGTGATGACTGGCGCATGATCGCGGATGTGGCGGCACGAATGGGATGGGGCGACGCCTTTGGCTGGGAAAGTGCCGCCGAAGTCTTTGCTGAACATGCCGCCTTGTCGGGCATTGCGGGCGATCTTGGCCGCGATTTCGATATCTCGGGGCTGGCTCGGGCCGATTACGACGCGTTGCCGCCTACCCGTTGGCCGGTCAACGCGCGAAAGACCGGCGGGCGATTTTTCGGGCAGGGCGGTTTCTTCACCCCCGACATCCGCGCCCGTATGCTGCCCATCACCCCGCGCCCGCCTGTGGCAAAGACAGCGCCGCGCTATCGCTTCCGGCTGAACACGGGCCGCGTGCGCGACCACTGGCATACCATGACGCGCACGGCGCTGGCTCCGCGCCTGAACCAGCACATCGCCGAGCCATTCCTTGAAATCCATCCCGACGATGCCGCATCGCTGGGCCTTGCCCCGGCCACTCTGGCGCGTGTCACCAGCCCGCAGGGGCAAGCCATCTTGCGTGTGTCGATCACGGATCGCGTGGCGCCCGGGCAAGTATTCGCACCGATGCACTGGACGGGTGAAACGGCCCCCACGGGGCGCGTCGATGCGCTTGTGGCCGCCGTGACCGATCCGGTATCGGGGCAGCCGGAAAGCAAGGCTTCGGTCGTGGCGATCGCCGCGCTGAATCCGGCATGGTATGGTTTTGGGGTCTCGGTCGGGGCGCAGAACCCTGATGCGATCTATTGGGCGCGCGCACGCCACGCGGGCGGCTGGCGCAGCGAACTGGCGGGGATGGCGCGGCCGCGGGATTGGGAAGCCTATGCCCGCGCCCTGTTCGACCTGCCCGAGGCGACCTGTCTCAGTGTCGAGGATCGCGTGCGCGGCACCCACCGCCTTGCGCTGATGGATGGCGGGCGCGCGCTGGCGGCGCTGTTTGTCGCGCCCGAACCCGTGCAGCTTGCACGCGGCCATCTGGAGGCCGCAGTGGGACAAGCGGGAGCAGCCCTTTTGGCCGGGCGTCCAGGTGCGGGCGTGGTCGATCCGGGCCCGACTGTCTGTGCCTGTCTGAATGTGGGCCTGAACACGATCACCACCGCGATTGCGGCGCAGAACCTGACAAGCGTCGAGCAGATCGGTGCGGCGCTGCAAGCGGGCACAAGCTGCGGGTCTTGCCGTCCGGAACTGGCCGCCCTTCTGGCGCAAAGGCTGGAGGCGGCCGAGTAATGCGTAAGTCACGCCACTTTTCCGGTCGGATCGAATGGTTCGCGGCGTTGGAGCATGGTCGAGATCACCGTGACGCGGCGTCGTGCGAACGCGATGAGGGCCTTGTCGCCGCCGGACGCGCGAGCGCCTTGCCGTGGTTTCTGCTGGCGGCGCGTCTGGTTGCCGCAACGGGCAAGCGCGTGTTGCGGCATGGCTGGAATTCACATCAGGCGGACGGGGTGCGCTCGGTGCTGGCCGTCGCGGGGATCGGGCGCGGGGCGGGACGCGAGGCCGCAAAGCCGGTCAAGGACACGCTGGACCCAGGTGGCGCAGGCGCTGTGCAAGGCGCGATTGCGCTGGTCGGGGCGGGACCGGGTGCCGCAGATCTGCTGACCCTGCGCGCGCTGCGCCTGCTGCAAGAAGCGGATGTGATCTATTACGACCGCCTTGTGGACCCTGCCGTGCTGGAACTGGCAGGGCGTGACGCCGAGCGCGTCTTCGTGGGCAAGGAGGTGGGCGCGTGCTCGTGGCCACAAGATCGCATCAATGCGGTGATCGTGGCGGCGGCAAGGCAGGGCCGCCGGGTCGTGCGGCTGAAATCGGGCGATCCGGGCGTTTTCGGTCGCGTGACCGAAGAGTTGGAGGCCGCGCGCCATGCGGGTATTCCTGTCGAGATTGTGCCGGGCGTGACCGCCGCCAGCGCCGCCGCAGCCAGCCTCGGGCGCGGATTGACCGAGCGCGGCGTGACGGACCGGCTGATGCTGGCGACCGCTGCCTGCAAACCCGGCGATCCCGAACCCGACTGGGCGACCATGTTGAAACCGGGCACATCTCTGGCAATCTATATGGGTGTCGGCAAGGCGCAGTCGATCATTTCAGGCATGCAGGCGGCTGGCATCCCCATGTCGCTTCAGACCGAGGTGACAAGCCATGCATCGACGGCGCGGGAAAAGACCGTCTGCTGCACCTTGGGTCAATTGCCTAGGGCGCTGATTGACGGGGCCATTGGTAACCCGGCAGTTATCCTGGTGTCCTGGCCGAAATCGGACGCACAAGGACACAAAGCAGAAATTGCGGCCTGACATGGGTTGCCTTGGCGATGGATGATTGCCCCGGGTGTCACGAACAGAGTAATCTTGGGGCCTGCCGCAAGGGCAGTTGACGGGGGCCGGGTCGCGCCTGCGGTTCATTCCCCTGATCGTGCCTGCTCCTGAGGCCGCCTGATGGTTCGCGTCTCGCATGTCCATTCCATCGACGAGGACGCCAAGAGGCTCAGCGGTCCTCGTCCTCGTCACCATCGTCGTCGGGCAGGTTGAAGAAGCTGTCGGCGTCATAGTGTTTTTCCGGTTTCGCGCCCGGACCGCCGCCAAGGGTAAATGTCTCAAGCCCCTCGATCGCGGTCGGGATGCGCGGCTCGGCCTCGGCTTCGAGGCTCTGCTCGGTGTTCAGCAGCTTGCGCCGCTCGTCATCGCTCAGCGGTGCGCCCTCGGCGGCCTTCTTCGCGGCCGCCTTCTGCACGGCGGCGTCAAGCTCGGATTGCTTGCACAGGCCAAGCGCCACCGGGTCAATGGGCTGCATGTTGGCGATGTTCCAGTGCGTGCGCTCGCGGATCGAGGTGATCGTGGGCTTGGTGGTGCCCACCAGCCTGGCGATCTGGCTGTCGGTCAGTTCGGGGTGGAACTTGACCAGCCAGAGGATCGCATTCGGGCGGTCCTGCCGCTTGGAGAGCGGCGTGTAACGCGGCCCGCGCCGCTTTTCCTCACCCACGGCGGAGGGGTTGAATTTCAGCTGCAGCTTGTAGGCCGGATCGGCCTCGGCCGTGGCGATCTCGGTCTCGGTCAACTGGTTGCTGGCCACCGGATCGAACCCCTTGACCCCTGCGGCCACATCGCCGTCAGCGATGCCCTGCACTTCCAGTTCGTGCATCCCGCAGAAATCGGCGATCTGCCTGAAACTGATCGTCGTGTTGTCCACCAGCCAGACGGCGGTGGCCCTGGCCATGATCGGCTTGGACATGGTGACGTCTCTCCTTCGCTCAAATCTTCCCCGTGGCCCGGAAAGGGCGGCTCCGGCGGGCCGGAAGAGTTTCCATTGTCGGGGAAATCACCTGTCATATACGCAAGCCGCGACAAAAAGCAAAGCCCCGAGATACGCGCCGCGCACGGGGCTGTTGACATCGCCCCTGATGGCGGTCCGGCCAAGGCGCGGCCTTGCGGGGCGGGTTTGCCGCTTGTATTCGTGCGCCGCGCCGCGCAGCTTGTCGGCAATCTCCGCTCGACATCCACCGGAAAGGAGCCGCGCCATGTCAGACGATCCGCAAGCCGAAGCCTTTGTCACGATCTTTGACGACACATATGACCAGCCCGATTGCCGCGCCTATTTCCGCATGATGGACGCGCTTGGCTATCGCAACCAGCATCATGCGGTGGCGGCGTTCCGGGCGGGACTCGGGGCGCTCTGCCGCGCGCGGGGACTGAGCGCCCCGCGTATTCTGGATTTCGCGTCGAGCTATGGGGTGGTGACGCTGCTGATGCGCCATAAGATCACGCTGGCACAGGTTCTGGCCCGTTACCGCGCGCCCGAATTCGACCGCGCGACGCCGCAGGAGGTGATCGCGCGGGATCGGGACTGGCTGGCCGGGCTTGCCTGCCACGCGCCGCCCCTGCATGTGACCGGGCTCGACATCATGCCCAATGCGGTGGCCTATGGTCGCGCCGTGGGGCTGTTCGACGAGGCATATGCCGAGGACCTGGAGGCGGGCGCGCCCTCTGCCGGTCTGGCGGCCGCGCTTGGACGGGTGGACATGATCGTGGAATGCGGCTCGGTGGCGCAGCTCATGCCGCGCGCGCTCGACCGGGTGCTCGCGGCTTGTGCGCCGCGCAGGCCCTGGGTGATGACCTCGCCCATTCGCGGCAACGAGCGCGCGGCGGCGGCAGAGGTGCTGGCGCGGCACGGGCTGGTGCAGGAGGTGCTGCCGGTCGCGCCCTTCATCCACCGCCGCTTCGAGAGCGACGACGAACAGGCCCGCGCCATCGCCAATGCCTGCGCGGCCGGGCACGACACCGAGGGGCTTGAGACCAGCGGGCATTTTCACGCGCAGGTGCTGCTTGCGCGGCCCAAGGGCGAAGGCGGCGATCCGCGCGACTGGCCCGATCTGCCGGGCGCGGCCTCGCGGCCGTGACCGGGCACGCGCGCGACGCTCAGGTGCCGCAAAAGGTCTGCGGCACGACCTCGGACGGGGTGGGCGGGCGCCTCAGCGCGGCGGCTTCCGGCTGGTCCTCGAAGGGCCGGGAGAGCACATCGAGAAGCCGCTCGAACGGCTTGAAATCGCCCGCTATCGCGGCCTCGATCATCTGTTCGATCCGGTGATTGCGGGGGATGAAGGCGGGGTTGGCGGCGCGCATCACGCCCTCCGGGTCCGCCTCGCGCGTCAACCGCGCGCGCCAGCCTGCCTCCCATGTGTCAAAGGCCACCGGATCGAGGAACTGGTCGCGCGCGCCGCCCTCGACGAGCGCGCGGAAGGTGTTGGTGAAATCCGCCCGCCCCTCGGCCATACGCGCCAGCAGATCGCCCACGAGCGCGCCATCCCCCGGCCCCGGTGCGACAATGCCGATCTTGGCGCAAAAGGCGCGCAGCCATTCGGTCTCGATCCGGTCGGGCATGGCGTGGACAAGGGCGGTGAACTCTTCCACCGCCGCCTGCGGCTCGGGCATGAGCGGCACAAGCGCGGTGGCGAATTGCGCCATGTTCCACACGATCACATGGGCCTGATTGTCATAGGCATAGCGGCCATGGGCGTCGATCGAGCTATAGACCGTCTGCGGATGGTAGGTATCCAGAAAGGCGCAGGGGCCATAGTCGATCGTCTCGCCCGATACGGCGGTGTTGTCGGTGTTCATCACCCCGTGGATGAACCCCACCGAGAGCCAGCCCGCCACCAGCCGCGCCTGCCGCCCGATCACCTCGGACAGAAGATGCGCGGGATCCTCCACATGGCTGTAATGGCGCGCGACGGTGTAATCATAAAGCGCGCGCAGGCTGGCCGGATCGCGGCGCGCGGCGAAATACTGGAAGGTGCCGACGCGGATATGGCTGGCGGCAACGCGCGTGAGCACCGCGCCGGGCAGCGCGCCCGCCTCGCGCCAGACCTGCTCGCCGGTGGCGACGGCGGCCAGCGCGCGGGTGGTGGGGATGCCGAGCGCGTGCATCGCCTCCGACACCACGTATTCGCGCAGCACCGGCCCGAGCCAGGCGCGCCCGTCGCCCATGCGCGAATAGGGCGTGGGGCCAGAGCCCTTGAGCTGGATGTCGCGGCGGTGGCCTGCGCGGTCCACCACCTCGCCGAGCAAGAGCGCGCGCCCGTCGCCAAGCTGCGGCGAGAAGCCGCCGAACTGATGCCCGGCATAGACCTGCGCCAGCGGGGCCGCGCCCTCGGGGGGCTCGTTGCCGGAAAAGACCCGCGCGAGCGTCGCGTCATCGCCGCCGGTGATGCCCAACTCGCAGGCCAGCGCGGCGTTGAAGCGGATGAGGCGCGGCGCGCGCACCGGCGCGGCCGCCTGCCGCGTATGGAATGGCGCGGGCAGGCGGGCATAGCTGTTGTCGAATGGGATGCTCAGTTTCATGCGGGTCTCCGTTGACCCCTGCCAACCTAGCGGCCCGCCGCCCGTCTGCAAGCCTCAGTTCCGAATGAACGTGCCATCGCGCAGATCGCGCATGGCCTGGCGCAACTCGTCCTTGGTGTTCATCACGATGGGTCCGTGCCAGGCCACCGGTTCCTCAAGCGGCGCGCCCGAGACGAGCAGAAAGCGGATGCCCTCGGGGCCGGCCTGCACGGTGATCTCGTCGCCGGAGCCAAAGCGCACCAGCGTGCGGTCGCCCGAAAGGTCGCGCAGGTGCACCTCGCGGCCGGCCACCTCCTTTTCCAGCAGCACGCCGGTCGGGGCGGAGGCATCGGCAAAGCGCCCGCTGCCCGCGAAGATATAGGCAAAGCTGCGGCGGTATGTGTCCACCCTGAGTACCTTGCGCCGCCCCGGCGGCACCGAGATGTCAAGATATTGCGGGTCGGCGGCGATGCCGTCAACCGGGCCGCGCGCGCCCCAGAAACTGCCGGTGACGACGCGCACGCTGGTGCCGTCATCGTCGATCACCTCGGGGATGTCGGCGGCCTTGATGTCCTGATAGCGCGGCGCGCACATCTTCTGCGCCGCCGGCAGGTTGGCCCAGAGCTGAAAGCCGTGCATCCGCCCGCGCGCGTCGCCGCGCGGCATTTCCTGATGCAGGATGCCCGATCCGGCGGTCATCCACTGCACGTCACCCGCGCCAAGCGCGCCGGTATTGCCGAGGCTGTCGCCATGATCGACCTCACCGGCCAGCACATAGGTGATGGTCTCGATCCCGCGATGCGGGTGCCACGGAAAGCCCTTTGCATAATGCGCCGGGTCGTCGTTGCGGAAATCGTCGAACAGCAGGAACGGGTCAAGCTCGGACGGGTCGTGAAAGCCGAAGGCGCGGTGCAGGTGGACGCCCGCACCCTCCATCGTGGGGATGGCGGCGCGGGCCTCGAGAACGGGTCTGATGGACATGGTCACTCTCCTTTGCTCACGCTATGATATAGGGGATTTCGTGGCGTGTGTGCAGGGGTGGTTCTGTTCATGCGCGCAAGAGGTGCCGTGCATGGGCGCAGCGCAAGAAGAGGGAGAGAGCGGTGACGAATGGGCAGATCGAGGCGGTGCTGGCGGCCTCGGCGGGGCGGCGGTTGATCGGCGTCGGCTCGCTCGGCGGGCTGGGGGCGATCATGCTCTACATGGCGAAAGAGCTTTCGCCCGGCCTTGGGTGGCAGGCGTTTCAGGTGGCGCTCGGATTGGTTGCGCTGTGGTGCGCCTACCGTATGTGGCGCGCGACGGCCGAGCGGCTGGAGTTGACCGCCGAGGGGCTGCGCTCGAGCGATGGGCGCATCCTCGCTCCCATGGAAGAGATCGTGACGGTGGATCGCGGCATGTTCGCCTTCAAACCCTCGAACGGGTTCATGATCACGCTGCGCAGCAAGGGGTCCTTCGCCTGGGAGCCGGGGCTGTGGTGGCGGATCGGGCGCCGGATCGGCGTCGGCGGCGTTACGCCGGGAACCCCGGCCAAATACATGGCCGGGGTCATCCAGGCATGGATTGCCGCGCGCGAGGGCTGAGGCGCTCAGCCTGTCGGCGCGCAGACGCCCTCGAAGCAGAGCTGCGAGGCAAAGCGCAACGTCATGAACATCCGGGTTTCAAGAACGATGTCGTTGAGCCATCTGGTCGCCAGCACCGGAACATAGGGGCTGCGCGTCTCTACAAGAATGAGATCCTGACCGCCCACCATGAGCGGCAGACGGCCCGTGTCTTCGCTCACCTCCTGTTGCGTCAGGGGGAACAGCGCGCCGCTGCCGCGCACCTCGCTCCAGCGCAACTCGAACCACGGGTGACCGGGGATGTCATGAAAACGAATCACCGAAACCCGCATCTGGACCGGGCTGCGGGCGCCGGAGATCATGTCGAACGTCGTCTTGAGGTTGTCGATATAGGTGTCGTCGATGACGGCGGTTTCACGCGACAGCGCGTCGGTCATGGTGTAGCTCGCCTTGTCGCGCACGCTCTGCTGAAGGTGAACATCGTAGAACACGAACGAGAACAGCAGCCCCGACAACAGCATCGGCGTGACCACCACGGTTTCCACGGCGATCACCCCGCGCTCATCGCGGCGAAAAAGTCGCACAAGGCGGGCGAGCCGGTGGCGAATATCGGCCAGCATCATATCGGCTCCTGCACGAAGGCGGACATGGCAATGAAGGCTGTTTCACCGCTCGAGTCCTTGAACAAGGCCCGGCCAAGAATTTTTTCGGGGAACAGGGGCCTGTACTTGAGGCAGGCGCGCAGCAGCATGAGCTGGTTTTGCCCGCCCGGAATGAAGGCACGCAGGGGCTTGGCCGGCTCGGCCGCATCGGTGCAGTCCGGCACCGGGTCCAGGGCCGTCAGGTTGCGCAGATCGGTCGGCACCATCTCCAGGCGCAGCTTTTCGCGGCAGTTCGCGATCACGAGCGCATTCTCGCAGATGCTGTTCTTGATGGCATCGTGCTGCGGAGCGGTGCCGGTGCCGAGGCGAATGTCCCGCACGGCGATGTCGAGGCCACGCTCGAGCATCGCAGATTGCATCGTCACGATACCCAACTCCACCGAGAAGGTGATGAAACTCAGGAGGAACGGGACCAGGACGACAAATTCCGTGCTCACCGTGCCGCTCTCGTTTCCGGTGAAGCCGCGTCTCATGCGTGCGATGAGGCGTCTCATTGGGTCAGCCTCAACTGTTTGACATTCGCCGCGATGGCGCTGAAGGCCGAGGATATGTTGGTCCCCTGCGCTCGGTAGTAATGGCTTGGCGAGGTGGCACATCTGGTGAGCTCGCGCTCGGCCGGGCCTTCCTCGGGCACCTCGAAGCCGATGGAATAGACGACCACCCCCGCGCGCCTGGTGGCCCCGCAGACGCTTTGCATCAGGATGTTCTTTTTGGCCCCGTCCACGAATTCCGATCCGGTGAAATCCTCCCAGGCATCGTTCACGCCGGTGATGCGCTTGTGGAAATCGGGCGAGATCAGACCCCAGGCAACCTCCCAGTCGAGCTGAACGGTGTCGATATAACCGTCCATGGTAAATTCCAGGTTGGAAAACTCGGCGGGTGTCAGCCACTCCTGCTGGTCGATCGAATGGTATTCGTTCCTGGCCTTGCTGTAGAGATAGTAGGTCGATTTTTCCACGCCATCGCCTTCGAAGATGCAGACCCACCTGTCGTCGCTGCACTTGGCGCGGCCTTCGCTCCCCTCGAGGCGGCGATGCACATTTTTCTTGTTGTAGGCGTATTTGAAGAGCCTGTCGGTAAACTTCACCTCATGGAGGTCGGACTGCTTGCCGCGATATTTCGGTGCGGAGCGATCGAAGAAAAACGAGGTGGTATTTTCTCCGTCGCCCATGAAGATGATCACCTTGAGCGTTTCCGCATCACCGTAATCGGCCGGCACGGCCGCAAGCGACGAATCGAGATCGTTGGCCGCGATCATTGCGCTTGTCACCTGACGGAAGGTCGGATCGAGCAGCGCCGCGCCCCAGTTCATCCCTTCGTTGCCCGAGGTATTGCCGTCGGGCCGAAGCGCGTCGATCTTGGCGTTCAACTCGTCCACGCTGGAGGAATAGGGCAGGATGCGCATGTAATCGTCGTTGTAGCAGGTCCGCCAGCTCTGGTTGAGGCTGTCGAAGCTGCCGTAGCGCGAGGTATAGATCATCTGGTTCACCGGAATGCCGCTGCTGAGCGAGGAGGAGCCGCTGGTCAGCGTGGCATGGGTGTAGTCGTTGTCCTTGAATTCGAGACAGGTGGAATAGTCATGCCTCTCGTCCACGGCGAGTGCGTTGTAGATCGACAGGGGCGGGCTGACCGAGAAGCTGAACGGCACGATCGAAATCACCGTATTCCCGTTGCCGGAGTGACCGAGCACCGTGGTCACAAACTCCTTGGCAGCGGTGCGCAGATTGTCGATCTTGCTGTTCGCGGCCATCGAGCCGGAGACGTCAAGCACCAGCACGACCTCGAGTTTCGGGATGCTCACCTCGGCGCTCGAGACGGCACCGACATTGAGCGCCTCGACCCCGTTGAGCCACATCAGCACGGTGTCCAGCGTGCCGCCGGCGCGGGCGGTGATGCGGGCACTGTTGACCGAGACCGAAATCTCGCCGTCCTGCTCCGTGTGCAGATATTCCGACCTGCCGGCCTTGTCGAAATAGTCCTCGATGATGTCACGCGCCTCGGTCCCGTTGCGCGCCGTGGCGGCGGCAAGAACCGCGCGGTCAAGCGTCGTCTGCAACTGTGCGCGGGTGGTTTCGTGGCGCATCATGTCGAGCGCGATCCCCCCCATCATCAGCATGATCAGAATGATGAACAAGGCAAAAATTGTGGCCGAACCATCCTCCTGGCGGAAGAGGGCGAGTGCTTTCCTGCGCCAGAATGCGACGGGCATGTCCTGAGGCGTGGTTGCGCGGGGTTCCGGTCGGGGTTTTTCGGGCAAACGCATTTCGATACCTTCCCATCAGTTTCGGCCCAACAGTTCCGGCGGACAATTGCGAACAATTCCGGTCAGCACGTCCCGCCATGCGCGCCAGCATCTGCAATCGGGTCTTATCGTCGGTGAATATGGTGGAATAAGGGCGGTCGCGTGTCGTGATGGTGACGTCAGGCATATCTTACCGTATTGAAATCCCGCCCGGCAAAGCGCGTCCCCGTCATCGACAAGAGCGGTCGCGCCATGGCGTGCCTCGGGAGGGCCGTGCGCGTTTGGTCATGCCGGGGGAATTTTTGACTCGACATGCGGGCCGTATCCCCTGACCATGGAGCCCGCGGGCCCCATGGTCAATCGAGGCCCGATCCGACATGGCAGGGAGGGGCGAGCGTGACCGCCAGCAGGGAGCCGACATTCCGCGAAAGCGTCGATCTCATGTTCAACCGCGCGGTGACGCTGATGGATCTGTCGCCGGGACTTGAGGAAAAGATCCGCGTCTGCAATGCCACCTACACGGTGCGCTTCGGGGTGCGGCTGCGCGGGCAGATTCACACCTTCACCGGCTATCGCAGCGTCCATTCCGAGCATATGGAGCCGGTGAAGGGCGGCATCCGCTATGCCATGGCCGTGAATCAGGACGAGGTCGAAGCACTCGCCGCGTTGATGACCTACAAATGCGCCCTCGTGGAGGTGCCGTTCGGCGGCTCCAAGGGGGGGCTGTGCATAGAGCCGCGCGATTGGGAGGAGCACGAGCTTGAACAGATCACCCGCCGCTTTGCATATGAGCTGATCAAGCGCGACCTGATTCATCCGGCGCAGAACGTGCCCGCCCCCGACATGGGAACGGGCGAGCGCGAAATGGCCTGGATCGCCGATCAATACAGGCGCATGGCCACGACCGACATCAACTATCGCGGTTGCGTGACCGGCAAGCCGGTCAATGCCGGCGGCATCCAGGGCCGCACCGAGGCGACCGGGCGGGGCGTGCAATACGCCTTGCAGGAGTTCTTTCGCCACCCGGAGGATGTCGCCCGGGCGAACCTGTCGGGCACGCTCGACGGCAAGCGGGTGGTGGTGCAGGGCCTCGGCAATGTGGGGTATCACGCGGCCAGGTTCCTGTCGGAAGAAGATGGCTGCAAGATTACCGCGATCATCGAGCGCGACGGCGCGCTGCTCGATGACAACGGCCTTGACGTGGAGGCGTTGCACAACTGGATCGCGCGCCATGGCGGGGTCGAGGGCTATCCGGACGGAAGCTTCATCCCCGAGGGGGCCAAGGTTCTGGAGCACCCCTGCGACATCTTGATACCCGCCGCGCTCGAAGGGGTGATAAACCTCGGCAATGCCGAGCGGATCGCGGCCCCGCTGATCGTCGAGGCCGCAAACGGCCCGGTCACGGCGGGCGCGGACGAGGTCCTGCGCAGCAAGGGCACGGTGATCATTCCCGACATGTATGCCAATGCCGGCGGTGTGACGGTGTCCTATTTTGAATGGGTCAAGAACCTCAGCCATATCCGCTTTGGCCGGATCGGACGACGGCAGGAAGAGGCGCGCCACCAGCTTATCGTGAACGAACTGGAGCGGCTCGACCGGCATCTGGGCGACGCCTGGGCGATGGCACCCGACTTCAAGCAGAAATACCTGCGTGGCGCGGGCGAGCTGGAACTGGTGCGCTCGGGCCTCGATGACACGATGCGCACCGCCTATCAGGCCATGCGCGAGATCTGGCACGGCCGCGAGGATGTGGCTGACCTGCGCACTTCCGCCTATCTGGTGGCGATCGCCCGCGTGGCCGCAAGTTATCGCGCAATGGGGCTATGACTGTCGAAGTGGCGCTGACAGGGCCCGCATTTTCGCCTATGGTTGCGCAGGACTGCTGCCGGAGATGCATCATGCGCGCGCTTGTTACCTGCCTTTTCGTTACCTTGCCCATGGCTGCCACCGCGCAAAATCCGATCTGCGCGCCCACGGGCGAGATCGTTGCCGCCGCCGTCGCGGCGCGCAAGTCGGGGCAGGGGGCGGATGCGGCCAAGGCCGGGATCGCCGCCGGTCTGGGAGAGGCGAAAGCGGCCTTTGCGCCGGCGGTGCCGCCGCTCGTGGACTGGGTCTTTGAATTGCCCGAGGATGATCTGCAAAAGGACGTGGCCGGATCCTGGGTCACGCAATGCGAGGCGCAGTGAGCCACTGGACAGCCGCGCGCCCGAGGCCGATATATAGGCCATGAGCCTGCCGCCCGGATTCCTCGACGAATTGCAATCGCGCCTGTCCATCGCGCAGGTCGTGGGCCGCAAGGTCATGTGGGACAATCGCAAATCCAACCCGGCCAAGGGCGATCTCTGGGCACCATGCCCCTTTCATCAGGAAAAAACCGCGTCCTTTCATGTCGATGACCGTAAGGGATTCTATTATTGCTTTGGCTGCCATGCCAAGGGCGACGCGATTTCCTTTGTCCGCGAGACCGAGAATGTCGATTTCATCGAGGCGGTGCGCATTCTGGCCGGTGAGGCCGGGATGCCGATGCCCGAGCGCGACCCGCAGGCGCAGCAAAAGGCCGACCGGCGCGGGCAGTTGATCGAGGTGATGGAGCAGGCCGTCAAATATTTCGGCCTGCAATTGCGCAGCGGGGCCGGGGCTCCGGCGCGGGACTATCTCAGGCGCCGCGCCATGGCGCCGCAGGTGCAGGAGCGGTTCGAGCTTGGCTTTGCCCCGGACGGCTGGCAGGGGCTGTGGGATCACCTGACGGGCAAGGGCGTGGCCGCCGATCTGATCCTCGCCTGCGGGCTGGCGCGCGAGAGCGACAGGGGCAAAAAACCCTATGACGTGTTCCGCAACCGCATCATGTTCCCGATCCGCGACGCGCGCGGGCGCTGCATCGCTTTTGGCGGGCGGGCGATGGACCCGAACGACACGGCGAAATACCTCAATTCGCCCGAGACCGAGTTGTTCGACAAATCCCGCACGCTCTACAATCACGGGCCTGCGCGCGAGGCGGCGGGCAAGGGACAGCCGCTGATCGTGGCCGAGGGCTACATGGATGTGATCGCGCTGGTGGCGGGCGGGTTTGAGGCGGCGGTGGCCCCTCTGGGCACGGCGGTAACCGAATATCAGGTGCAGATGCTGTGGCGGATGGCCGACGAGCCGCTGATCGCGCTCGATGGCGACCGGGCGGGGCTTCAGGCGGCCGAACGCGTGGTCGATCTGGCGCTGCCGCTGCTGGAGGCCGGGAAATCGCTGCGCTTCGTGCTGATGCCCGAGGGCAAGGACCCCGATGACCTGTTGCGCGCGGGCGGCGCGCGGGCGATGCAGGCGCTGATTGACGATGCACAGCCCATGGTGCAGCTTTTGTGGCGGCGCCAGACCGAGGGGCGCAGCTTTGACAGCCCCGAACGCAAGGCGGCGCTTGAACGGGCCTGCCGAGAGGCGACCGGACGCATTCGGGACCCGTCGCTGCGCGGCTTTTACGAGCGCGAACTCAAGGATCTGCGCTGGCAGTTGTTCAATCCGCGCCGCGCGCCCTCCGCGCCGCAACCCGGCGCGCGCAAGGGCAAGGGTCGGTGGCAGCCGCCCGAAAATGCCCGCGCCAGCACGAAATCCTCGGCCCTGGTCTCTGCCGACGCCACTGAGGCAGTGCGGCTGCGCGAGGCGGTGATCCTTGCCGCGCTGATGTCCTGCCCCGAACTGGCCGAAGCGTTCGAGCCTCAGATCGCACGGATGGAGTGCCGCGACCCCGAGCACGCTGCACTTCGGGCTGCGATCGTGCGCCACGCCGATGCCGGGGCCGAGACGCTGCGCGCGCAGATCGCGGCGGAAATTGGCGACGGTCCCCTTGAAAAGCTCATGCGCCTGCCCCACGTCGCCATATCGCCGCCGGTGCGCCATCCGGGCGATTGCGAGCGTGCCGAACTGACGCTGCGCGAGGAATTCGCCAAGCTGAGCGCGGTCAAGGAGGCCGAGGCAGAGCTGCGCGAGGCGGTCGAGGATATCGAGGGTCTGGCCGACGAGACGATGACGTGGCGGCTCAGGCAGGCGGCCGAGGCGCGCAACCGCGCGATCCGAAGCCAGCAGGAGGACCGGACGGAATATGAACTGGGTGAGAACGGCGCGCGGCTCAACCGCGAGGAACGCGCGGAATTTGCCGCCCTTCTCGACCGGCTTGGCATGGGCAAGCCACCACGCTGATGATTTTTCGTGAGGAAGACGGGGGAAATACCGGGTACACGGGTGTGCGAATCACCTTATCGCGCTATTGATTCTGTCCTACGAATCACCCCGCCCGCAAATGCCAAGGAGATGCGCATGGCCGCCAAGGATACCGACGACCAGAAGCCCGACGAGCAGGACGCCGAAGTTTCGCTCGACATGTCGCAGGCTGCGGTCAAACGGATGATCGCCGAGGCGCGCGAACGGGGCTTCATCACCTACGACCAGCTCAATCAGGTTCTGCCGCCCGATCAGGTATCATCCGAGCAGATCGAGGACGTGATGTCGATGCTCTCGGAAATGGGCATCAACATCATCGAGGAGGAAGAGGCCGAGGAGGAAGAGGGCAAATCCACCGCCATCGCCGAAATCGGGCGGCGCGGCGAGATCACGCTCGGCTCCGGCAAGGAAGAAAAGCTCGACCGGACCGACGATCCGGTGCGCATGTATCTGCGCGAGATGGGCAGCGTGGAGCTTCTCAGCCGCGAGGGCGAGATCGCTATCGCCAAGCGCATCGAGGCCGGGCGCAACACGATGATCGCGGGGCTTTGTGAAAGCCCGCTGACCTTTCAGGCCATCACCATCTGGCGCGACGAGCTTCGCGACGAAGACATTCTGCTGCGCGACGTGATCGACCTCGAGGCGACCTTTGGCAACCAGCCGGGCGACGAGGAGGGGGCCGTGCCGGTGGTGGCCGCCAATGTGAGCGCCCCGCCGTCGCGGACCGAGCGCGGCGCGGCCACGGAAGAGCTTGACGCCGATGGCAGCCCGATCCAGCGTGAGGATGACGAGGAGGATGACGAGCAGGCCAACATGAGCCTGGCCGCGATGGAGGCCGCGCTCAAGCCGCGCGTGCTCGAGACGCTCGACCGCATCGCCGAGAATTTCGTGCGACTGAGCGACATGCAGGACAGCCGGATTTCGGCGACGCTGAACGAGGATGACTCGTTCTCCTGCGAACAGGAGGCGACCTACCAGACGCTGCGCTCGGAAATCGTCGAACTGGTCAACTCGCTGCATCTGCACAGCAACCGGATCGAGGCGCTGATCGACCAGCTATACGGCATCAACCGGCGGATCATGCAGATCGATTCGGCAATGGTCAAGCTGGCCGATCAGGCGCGCATCAACCGCACCGAATTCATCGAGGCCTATCGCGGGCGCGAGCTTGATCCCAGCTGGCTCGACGATATGGGCACAAGGCCCGGCCGTGGCTGGCAGATGTTCATGGAGCGCAGTCGTGACAAGGTCGAGGAACTGCGCGCCGACATGGCGCAGGTGGGGCAGTATGTCGGCCTCGACATCCAGGAATTCCGCCGCATCGTGAATCAGGTCCAGAAGGGCGAGAAGGAGGCCCGGCAGGCCAAGAAGGAAATGGTCGAGGCCAATCTGCGGCTGGTCATCTCGATCGCCAAGAAATACACCAACCGAGGGTTGCAATTCCTTGATCTCATTCAGGAAGGCAATATCGGCCTGATGAAGGCCGTGGACAAGTTCGAGTATCGCCGGGGCTACAAGTTCTCGACCTACGCGACCTGGTGGATCCGGCAGGCGATTACCCGTTCCATCGCCGATCAGGCGCGCACCATCCGCATCCCGGTGCACATGATCGAGACGATCAACAAACTGGTGCGCACGAGCCGCCAGATGCTCCACGAGATCGGCCGCGAGCCGACACCGGAGGAACTGGCCGAAAAGCTTCAGATGCCGCTCGACAAGGTTCGCAAGGTGATGAAGATCGCCAAGGAGCCGATCTCGCTGGAGACGCCGATCGGCGACGAGGAAGACAGCCAGCTTGGCGATTTCATCGAGGACAAGAACGTCATCCTGCCCCTCGATAGCGCCATTCAGGACAACCTAAAGGAGACGACGACACGGGTTCTGGCCTCGCTCACCCCGCGCGAGGAGCGTGTCCTGCGGATGCGCTTTGGTATCGGCATGAACACCGACCACACGCTCGAAGAGGTGGGCCAGCAATTCAGCGTGACCCGCGAGCGCATCCGCCAGATCGAGGCCAAGGCGCTCCGAAAGCTGAAACATCCGTCGCGGAGCCGCAAGCTGCGGAGTTTTCTCGACCAGTGAGGCCGTCGGCCGGGGCAGGTTGCCCGCAGCCGGGGAAACCGACCGCGGGCGCCTCGGATATGCGCGATCAAAAGGCGGCGGCGCCGCGATGGGTGTTTCCGCTGCTCCGAAGAAAAGCCGAAACGCTGCGGAGTCGCGCGTTCAGAACGCGCTGAGCCCGGTCAGATTGCGCCCGATGACCAGTTTCTGAATTTCGGTGGTGCCGTCGGGGATCGGCATGACCTTCGCGTTGCGGAAGTGCCGCTCGACAGGAAACTCCTTGGTGATGCCGTTGCCGCCATGGATCTGCACGGCCTTTCCGGCGATCTCGACGGCCATTTCCGTCGCATACCATTTCGCCATCGAGGTCTGCGTGTCGCAGCGCACGCCCAGTTCCAGAAGTTGCAGCCCGCGCTGGCACAAGAGCCGCGCGGCATCGAGATGCGTGGCCATGTCGGCAAGGTATCCCTGGATCAACTGGTGCCCGCCGATCGGTTTGCCGTGTTGTTCGCGCTCTTTGGAATAGGCGACCGCACATTCCAGCGCTGCCTGGGCAATCCCGACGCTCGTCAGCCCGACAAAGACCCGCGCGCTCTCGAACAGCTTCAATGTCTGGAACAGGCCCCCGCCTTCGTTCCCCAGAACATGCGCGGCGGTGGTTTCGGCCCGGTCGAAGAACAGCTCGCAGGTCGAGGCGCCTACAAGCCCCATCTTTCGCAACTCCCGGCTTTCATATCGGCCTTTTTCGCGATCCACGATGACCATGGAAATGCCGCCGTCGAGATTGCACACGACGATCGCGAAATCCGATTGCGCGCCGTTGGAAATCCACAGCTTTTGCCCGCTGACAAAAATCCTGTCGCCTTGGCGTTCCGCGCGGGCCTTGACCTCGCGCACGTTCGAGCCGACCGAGGGTTCGGAAATGCAGGTGGCGCAGATGCGCTCGCTGCGCAGGAGCGGTTTGAGATAAGCCTCTTTCTGCGCCGCGTCGCCCAACAGGTTGAGCGCGAATGCGGCATGGCCCTGAATCAGAACGGCAATCGCCAGATCGGCCCAGATTCGCGCCAGTTCCTCGTAGAGGATGCCATAGGTCATGCGGTCGATCCCGGCGCCACCGTCCTCTTCGGGGAGCAACCCGCTGATCAGCCCGAATTCCTCGACCTTGGCGAACAGGCCCTTGAGCGTTTCCGCATCCGGCGGGTGGCCGAGCGCCTCGTATTTCTCCGCCAGAGGCGTGAACTCGGCTTCGGCCATCTTGCGGAAGTTTTCCAGCAACATGCGCTGGTCGTCGGTATAGATTGCCTGTGCGGCAGCGATCACGTTTTCCATTTTTTTCCCTTGTTTCAGCGGCCCAGAATGGTGACGCAGGCGGCGGCTTCCTCGACGCCGTGCAGCCCGCCGCCGTTTTCGGCGATGGCGTTCTGTGCGCCTTCGACCTGGCGCGCGCCGGCCTCGCCGCGAAGCTGGGTGACCAGTTCATGGATCTGGCCGATCCCGGTTGCGCCGACCGGATGCCCCTTGGATTCCAGTCCGCCGGACGTATTCACCGGGATACGTCCGCCGATCCGTGTCTCGCCGCGCAGGCTGGCCGGGCCGCCTTCGCCGAACGCGACAAGGCCCAGATTCTCGATCTGGATCACCTCGCCCACGGCGGTGGCGTCATGCACCTCGGCCAATGACATGTCATCGGGGCCAAGCCCGGCCTGTTCATAGGCTTGCAGGGCGGCGAGACGGGTCAGGTGGTTCTTGTAATCCTCGGGCGCGCGGTCGGTGCCCGAGCGCAGGATCGCCGCCTTGACCCTGATCGCGCGCGCCGGATCGAGACCCAGCCGTTTGAGGCCCTCGCCGGTGCAGACCACCGCCGCCGCCGCGCCATCGGAAATCGGGGCGCACATCGGCAGGGTCAGCGGGTAGGTGATGGGCGGCGCGGCGAGCACCTGATCAATGCTCATGGCGTCGCGATACTGGGCCAGCGGATTATGGACCGAATGCGCGTGGTTCTTGGCAGCGACGGCGGCGAACTGTTCCTGCGTGGTGCCGAAGGTCTTCATGTGCAGCCGCGCGAAACCCGCATAGACATCCATGAACACGCTGTAGGGTTTGGGCGATTTCGAGCCTTCGGGTTCCTCCACCCCGGCACCCAGATCGGCCAGGCGCTGCGCGACCGCTTCGCCGTTGCTCACGTCCCAGCCGCTGTCAAAGGCCGCGAACATCAGCGCGCGGTCGTCGGAATACATCTTTTCCGCCCCCACGGCGAGGCAGCAATCGCCATTGCCGGCCTTGAGGAAATCCACCGCCAGCTTGAACCCGGTCGAGGCGCTGGCGCAGGCGTTTTCCACATTCACCACTGGAATGCCCTGGATGCCCATCTCGCGCAGCGCGATCTCGCCGCGGATCATGTGCTGGCCCTCCATGTGGCCCTGCACGGCGTTCGAGAAGAACGCGCCGTCGATGCGCCCGCCTTCGAGTCCGGCATCCGAAAGGGCGCATGTCACGGCCTCGCGGGTCATGTCCTTGATCGACTTGTCCCGGAACTTTCCAAATGGCGTCATGCCGACGCCGACGACATATATGTCCTGCATCATTCGTCCTCCTGTGTCAGTATCCGCGAAACTGCGGCTTGCGCTTTTCGACGAAGGCCGCCAGCCCCTCGTGCATGTCCCAGGACCGCATATGGGCGCGCAGGTTAAGCATCTCTTCGGCGAGCGCCGCGGTCTCATCCACATTCAGCGACCGGTTCGCCACCGTCTTCATGCGGCGCAGCACGGCGGGGCTCTTGTCGGACAGCTTGTCGGTAAAGGCCTGCACCGCCTCGCGAAGCTGGGCATCCGCAACCACCTTGTTGACCAGGCCCCACTCCATCATCTCCCGCGCCGAGACATTTTCGCCCGAGAACAGCAGGTATTTCGCGCGGTTGAGGCCAACACGGCGCGGCAGGATCGCGGCACCGCCCGCACCGGGAAAGACGCCGAAATTGGAATGCGCATCGCCCATCTGCGCGCTTTCGGCGGCAAAGACCAGATCGCAGGCCATCACCATTTCCAGACCGCCCGCCATGGCCAGCCCGTTGACGGCGGCGATCACCGGCTTGGGGCCATGGCGCATCAGCCCGAAAGTGTGCTCGACCAGATCGAGCAGGTCGGGCTCGCCAGGTTCGTGGCTTGCGCCGGCCACTTCCTTGAGATCGGCCCCCGCGCAGAACGCGCGGCCCGAGCCGGTCAGGACAATGGCGCGAACGGTATCGTCGGCAATCGCGGTTTCAAGGGCATCTGCCATCTCGCGCAGCATCTGCATCGACATGGCGTTCAACTGGTCGGTCCTCTGTAAGGTGATCCATTCGGTTCGGGCCACGCGCTCCACGGTCAGCGTCTGGGGGGCTTCAGTCATGGTAAGCTCCTGAAGAAGAATGAAAAGATATGATTTCAGGTTGCCTTTTGCAGCGGATTGCGCTGCTATGGGCCAGACCTGCACGCGGGTGAATCGACAACGGGAGGCCGACATGAGCACTGCACCACTGGCCGGATTGAAAATCCTCAGCCTCGCGGAACAATTCCCCGGCCCCTATGCGACGATGCTTCTGTCGGATATGGGGGCCGAGGTGATCATGGTCGAACGGCCCGGCACCGGCGATCCGGCGCGGCAGTTTCCGCCGCTGTTTCGGGCGCTGAACCGGGGCAAGCGCAGCGTTGCGCTCGATCTGAAATCCGGCGAAGGGATCGCGCGGTTTCGTGAGATGGCAAAGGTATCCGATGTCATCGTCGAAGGCTTTCGCCCCGGAAAGCTCGCGGCACTCGGTGCCGGGTTCGAGGACATGCGCAAGGTCAATCCGCGGCTGGTCTATGTGTCGATCTCGGGATACGGTCAGGATGGTCCCTATCGGGACAGGCCCGGCCATGACCTCAGCTATGAAGGCGTCGGCGGCCTTCTGGCCGATCAGGCGGAGGCGGGCCAGCCGGGGCCGGTGCCGACCCTGCCGCTTGCGGACATTGGCGCGGCGCTGTTCGCGGCAATCGCGATCCTCTCGGCGGTGGTGTCGAGCCAGCGGACGGGGCAGGGGCGTTACGTCGATGTCGCGATGTCGGATGCGGTGGTCTCCATGCTCACCGCCTTTCTCGTGCCCGCGGCCAACGGCACGCCGCTGGGCGAGTTCATCGCCGAGCCGGGCTATGGCGTGTTCACCTGCCAGGACGGCAAGCTCCTGACGCTCTCTATCGCGCATGAGGACTGGTTCTGGCGCCCGTTCTGCGAGGTGATCGGCAAGCCGGACCTCGCCGGATTGACAGGCCGCGAGCGTGTCGCGCGTAAGGATGCGCTGCGCGAAGCGATCGCGGCGGTTCTCGTCGGCAAGACGCGCGCGGACTGGGGGGGGCTGTTCGACAAGGCAGGCGTGCCCTGGGGCCCGGTCAATTCGCTGGCCGAGGCCCTGGACGATCCGCATGTGCGCGCCCGCCGGCTGTTGCGCACGATCGCGCATGGCAGCGCAAAGCCGGAAATCTTCCTGGTCCAGCCTCTGAAGTTCGACGGTTTTGAAACCGTAATTTCGGGCCCGCCACCAGAGATCGGCGCGGATAATGCAAGCGTCCTTGGGGGCAGTTCCGACTGATGCCGGGCGCCCGGGTTTTTCTCTAGCAGGCAAAGGAATACCCGCCATTCACCGGGTAGGTCTGGCCGGTGATCCAGCTTGCTGCATCCGAGCACAGGAACAGGATCATGCCCGCCGCGTCTTCCGGTTCGCCCAGCCGGCGGATGACATATTGCGACAACGCTCGCTTTTCGGTCTCGGCATCCGGGATCAGATCGGCGACCGCCGGGGTTCTCGTGCCGCCCAAGGCAACACAATTCGCGTTGATCCCGAACCGGCCACCGGCCTTGGCGATGGCGCGCATGAAGCCCGCCGCCCCGGCCTTGGCGCCGGAATAGACCGCCAGATGCGGCTCGCCCACGCGGCCGGCGTCGGATATGACCGTCACGATGCGTCCATAGCGGCCCTTGACCATGACCGGCATCGCATGACGGGTGCAGTTCAGCACGCCGTCGAAATTGGTGGCCATCCAGCGCCGCCATTCGGCGGGGTCGGACTCCCAGAACGGCACAAGATCGTCCAGACGCGATGTCGGCCCGGCATTGCCTGCATTGTTGACCAGAATATCCACGCCGCCGAACGCCTGTTGCGCCTCGGAAAAGGCCGCGCCGACCGCATCGTAATCGGACACGTCAAAGGCAATCGGCAGCGCCCGTGCACCTGCCGCCTCGACCTCGGCAGCAACGCTCACGGCGCGTTCGGCGTGAAAGTCGTTGACCACGACCGCGCCCGCACCGTGTTCGGCGAGATAGAGCGCGACCTGACGGCCCACGCCCTGGCCCGCCCCGGTGACCATAGCGATTCGACCCTTGATATCCAGCAGCTTGCTCATCGGCCTCTTCTCCTATCCCAGCCAGCGCTTGCGGCGCCGGTAATGCTTGATGTCGCGGTAACTCTTGCGCTCGCCCGAGGCGGACACGCCCAGATAGAATTCCTTGACGTCCTCGTTTTCCGCGAGCTTGTCGGCGGGCCCATCCAGAACGATGCGACCGTTTTCCATCACATAGGTATAATCGGCGATTGAGAAGGCCGCAGCGCTGTTCTGTTCGACCAGAAAGAAGGTCGTGCCTTGCGCCTTGAGTTGCTTTAGAACCTCGTAAACATCGCGGATCATCATCGGCGCCAGTCCCAGCGAGGGCTCGTCGATTGCGATGATCCGGGGGTTTGCCATCACCGCCCTGCCGATCAACAGTAGTTGCTGCTCGCCACCGGACAAGAAGCCCGATGTGCGGTTGCGCAGATCCGCCAGGCGCGGCATCAGGGTATAGACATGATCCAGCCGGTTCTTCAGCTCGGCGGCGTTGGGCACCATGTGCCCGCCAACGATCAGGTTCTGCTCAGAGGTCAGGTGACGCAACACGCGCCGTCCCTCCATGACGTGAACCAGCCCGTTCTTCACCACCTCCGATGCTTCCATGTTCTGAATCGGCTTTCCGTTCAGCACGATGGACCCCGCCGAAACCGTCCCGTCCTCGGATTTCAGCGTTCCCGAAATGGCCTTGAGCGTGGTGCTCTTGCCTGCGCCGTTTCCGCCGAGAAGCGCAACGCACTGACCCTCGCGCACGGTCATCGAGACCCCCTTGAGCGCCAGAATGACGTCGGAATAGGTCACTTCCACGTTATTGAGTTCAAGCATGGCTTCGGGTCCGGTTCCAGGGAAAGGGCCGGGCGCCACGATCGCGGCGCCCGGGATTGTTCACCACTTGCTCAATTCAGGAACGTCCACCTCGGTCGCCGCGATGGTGATCTTGCCGTCCTTGACCGTACCCACGTTCACCTTGAGCCCTTCGAGCGGGAACGGTGCTTCGGGGGAGAACGTGAGCGTCGGCAGGAAGCCGTGTGTTTCCCCGGAGGTGATCGGCCTGGCAAAGAGCGCCTCGCGGACCAGCTCGCCCGTCAGAGCTTCGGCACCGTTCTCCTCGACCGCGTGGTCGATCACGGCAACGGTATAGAGACCCTGGGAAATGCCCATGGCCGTCACGACGTTCCAGGGCGCCTTGAGCCCGTAATCCGAAACGAGGGTCTGGTAGAATTGCCGGGCTTCTGTGTCATCATCGGCCGCGATCACCATGCCGTAGGCCTCAAAGTCGCCTTCGAGCTGCGCAAGCCCGCCAAGCGCGTTGCCGGAGGCAGGCAGCCCGTTATGCGAGCTCATCATGATCGGGATGTCGGCCCCGTTGGCCTGCAACCCGCGTTTCGCGGCCACCACGATCGAGGTGTTGGTCTGGATGATCAGCGCCTCGGCCCCCGACCGTGCGACGCGACGCATCTGCGCTGTCAGATCGGTCGGCTGCACTTCGGTGTAGATGATCTCGACCAGATCGGCGGCTTCGGGATTCTCTTCGACATAGAGTTCGAGACCCTTTCCCATGTCAACATAGGCTGGGGATGCCTCGGAGGACAGGACCGCGAACTTGATCGGTTCGTCGCCGCCGCGCTGCTCGCGCATCCAGGCCAGAAAGCCCGCGGCTTCGTGCGAATAGGTCGGACGGGGGTTGAATATCCAGGAATCGGGTTGCCAGGCAAAGCCGTAGCCAGCCGTGGCCATGAACATCGGAATCCTGTCTTCGGGCAGGCGTTCGGACAGGGCCGCCACGTCCGGGCCACCAAGACCGACCACGGCAATCGGGTCCAGCTCCGATTTGATGCCGGGCCAGAGGCTTGCGACCTGTGCCGCGTCGTAGCGGGTTTCGTAGTTCTTGTAGTTCAGCTTGACGCCGAGTTCCTTGCCGCGCGTCGCGTTCCACCAGTCGAAAACGACCTCGCGGCTTGCGGCCAGGATCGGCATGATGTCGGCATAGGGACCGGAAAAGTCCGACAGAAGTGCAAGGTTATATGTTGTCTCTGCCTGAGCCTTGATCGGCAGCGCCGTGGCAAGCGCCAGCGTTCCCGCTGCCAGCAGACCCCCGAGGCCCGATTTGGTAAGATATGTCATGTTCTTTTTCCTCCCAGGTTACAGGCCGCCCCGAAATCAATAGGGAAACGGCCAGATACGATAAGATGACTTCAGGATATTCCAGCGGTGCATCAGCCCCTTGGGTTCAAGGATCATGAACAAGGCGATCACGCCGCCGAGAATGACGTTCATGCCGGCGAACACGATGTCGCCGCCAAGAAAGGACACCGAGTCGGCGATATTCGGGCCGACTGTCGCAATCACTTCCTGTATGGTGCGTATGATGAAAACACCGACCAGCGCCCCGACGATCGATCCCATTCCACCGACGATGATCATCGCCACGAAAAAGATGGAATGGAACAGGGTGAACTGATCGACCCCGACAAAGCGGATCATGTAGGCCCAGAGCGCCCCGCCGACGCCCGCATAAAAGGCGCCGATCAGAAAGGCATTGGCCTTGGTGGCCGCGACATTGATCCCCATGATGCCGGCCGCCACGTCATCGTCCCTGACCGCGACAAAGGCGCGGCCGAAACGCGACCGGATGATCCCGAAGGCGCCGGCGACCATGAGTGCGGCAACGGCAAGGTTCATGTAGAACTGCTGGGTCTCGGTGACGAGGCGCAGCCCGAAAAGCTCGGCTGCCGGCACGGTGACGCCGTTCGATCCACCCAGCCAGGACGATGGCAGGTTCAGAACGGCAAAGTGAAAGATGAACTGTGCCGCGATGGTTGTCAGGGCCAGATAGAACCCCTTGATCCGGGCCGCCGTCAAACCGAAGAGAAAACCGAACAAGGCGGCCGCGAACCCGGCCAGCGGAATGGTCAGCACGAAGGTCAGGCCAGTTTTGGAGGCCAGGATCGCGGCGGTATAGGCCCCGACACCCATAAAGGCAGCCTGACCCAGATTGATCTGGCCCGCATAGCCCGTGCATATCTGAAGCCCCACGGCGATGACGGCGCTGATCAGCATCATGTTCAGCACCGCGATGATGCGCCCGCTCACGAGATAGGGCGCCGCCAGCATGACAATTATGAACAGGGCAAGGGCTGCCGCCTGCCAGCGCGTGCGCACAAGGCGTCTGTCGGCGCGATAGCTGGTGGAAAAAATGCCGGAAGGATCCATGGATTACACCCGCTCGATTGTGCGCCAGCCGAACAGGCCCGTGGGCCGGATCAGCAGAATGGCAAGCATGATGATATAGGGCACGACACTGCCGAGCGAGCCGCCGATGATCGGATCGAGGTAGTTGGTGGTCAGGCTCTGGATGACGCCGATGATCACCCCCGCCAGGATCAGCCCGCCGATCGATTCCAGCCCGGCAAAAAGTGCCACAGGCAGGGCCGCAAACCCGATATCCGAGGCCAGAAATGTCAGCGACTTGCCGCTGAGAAAGATCATCGCGCCGATCGTGGACAGGATTGCGCCGAGAATCCAGGCAAAGGCAATCGAGCTTTTCACCGAAATCCCCATCGAAGACGCCACGACGTGATCTTCGGCCACCGCCGTCATCCGCAGGCCCGAACGTGTCCGGTTGAAGAACCACGACAGGCCGACCGCTGCGACGATGGTGATGATCCCCCCGATCAGCAGGTTCATCGGGATCAGCATGTCACCGAGAAAGAGCGGTTTCAGCGGAAAGATGATCGGGAAGGGCCGGACAGCAGCGCCAAACAGCAGCAGGACGACACCGCGCAGCAGGATCAGCAAACCGACCGTCACCATCACCATCGAAAATACCGATTCACCGATCAGCTTGGTGAGGAAAATCCGCTCGATCAGATAGCCGACAAGACCCGCCAGAACCAAGGATAGCGGGATCGACAGCCACAGGCTCAGGCCGAGCTGCATGGTTGTGAACCAGACGATGAATCCGCCGATGATCACCAGTTCGCCCTGCGCGAAATTGAACACCTTGCTGGCGCGGTAGATCACGACGAACCCCATGGCCACCAGCGCGTAAAGCAGGCCGATCAAAGCCCCGGTTATGATGTCGTTGATGAAATAGACCATTGTTCCCGACTTCCCTTAAACTTGCGACTGCCGCCTGGCAGCCTTCGATCCGTTCTCGACATCCGATACACGCACTTCGGCCCTCAGCACACCCTGACGGCCATCCTGATAGGTTACGGCAATCTCAAGGTCGATCTTGTCGGCACCGCCATAGATGGCCTCGACGAGACTGGCATAGCGGTCTTCGAGAAATGCCCGCCGGAGTTTCCGGCTGCGGGTCAGTTCGCCTTCGTCCGGGTCCAGTTCCTTGGGGAAATTCGCAAACCGCACCACGCGAGAGCCTTCGGGCAGCAAGGCGTTGATGCGCGAAACCTCACCTTTGATGAGGTCCAGGATTTCAGGTTTCTGCGACAGGTCGGTATAGGTCGAGAAGCTGATATTGTTCTCTTCCGCCCAGCGGCTGAGCACCTCCATGTCGATATTGATCAACGCGCTGACAAAATCACGGCTTTCGTCACCAAGTGTCATGATGTCCTTGATGTAGGGGCTGTAGCGCAGCCGTGTTTCGATGAACTGCGGCGGATAGCTGTGCCCGTTCGCCAGGCGGCGCATGTCCTTGACCCGGTCATAGAACACAAGCTCTCCGTCATCGGTCATCGCAACCGCGTCGCCGGTGGCATACCAGCCGTCATCGGTCAGCGCCTCGGCGGTCTTGTCGGGTTTGCCGTAATATCCGCCAAAGCCCGATCCGCCGCGGACCTGCAACTCGCTTTGCGGCGATATGCGGTATTCCAGCGGATCGCCGTAGGCGGTGTTGGTCTGCATCCATCTGCCGCTTGTCTCGAGCCGGTAGCTTTCGCCGGCATGTGCGGTCAGCAGCCCGATTTCGGTTGCCCCATAGACATTGCGCAGCTTGACCCCCATCGCGTGGAACATGCGGAACACGTCCGGTGCCATCAGCGCCCCGCCGCACATCGCATTCCTTGCCTTGCCAAGGCCGAGGTTGTCGCGCAAATGATGCAGGACAAGACCCTCCGCGAAGGGCAACTGCAACCGTGCCGCAAGACCGGGCCTGCGTCCTTCCAGCCGCTCGACACGGACATCGCGGCCGACCTTCATGCCCCAGTTGTGGAATGCCCGGCGGAGCTTGCCGGCCCCCAGCATCCGGGCCTGAACGACGGATGCGAGATTTTCCCATTGGCGCGGACTGAACACCAGGGCGTCAACCGCCAGTTCCCGAATGTTGTCGAGCACTTCCTCCGGGCCTTCGGGAAAGTTCACCACCATGGGCGCGACCAACCCGATCGACAGACCAAAGATCTGTTCGGTCACCCATGCTGGCGAAATGTAGGTCAGATACTCGGTTCCGGGTGCGATGTCGATCGCCCCCATCACCCGCGAGCAGTTGTCGAACAGGTAGCGATGCGTGATGATGACGCCTTTGGGCTTGCCGGTAGTGCCGGATGTGTATGACAGCACCGCGATGTCCTCTAACCGCCCGCGCCTGACATGGTCCTCGAAGCGGGCGGGGTTTCCGGCATGGGCCTGACGTCCGGCCTCGCTCACGCTCTCGAAGGAATGCAGCAGCGGATGGTCGTAGTTCCACAGGCCCGCGTCATCCCAGTAAACGATGCCCAGCGCCCCCTCTGCCTGACTCGCGATCTCGATGCACTTGTCCACCTGTTCCTGGTCCTGCGCCAGAAATATCCGCGTCCCGGAATCCTCTGCCAGATACAGGAGCTCTTCTGCCGTCTGATCGGGATAGACCGACACCACCTTTCCGCCCAGCGACTGCACCGCGTATTCCGCCCAGAAATGCTCGGGCTCATTCTCTCCGATCATCATGACGGCATCGCCGCTCGAAAGGCCCATGCCCTCCAGCCCGAGCGCCAGCGCCCGGACCCGTTCGAGCACATCGGCCCAGGTGAATTCACGCCAGATCCCGAGGCGCTTGTGGCGCTGCGCCAGCGCGTCGGGTGTGGATTTCGCACGCGCCAGCAATACCTGGGGCAGCGTTTGGCTCTGCGTGACGGCCGGGTCCGAAAATTCCATTGATTTTAGATAGTTGGCCAAGCTGTCACCCCAGGTATGCTTTGATTACGGCGGGATCCTTCTGGATCTCCTCGGGCGTGCCTTCGGCAATCACACGGCCGAAATCCAGCACCACGATCCGGTCGGCGAGGTCCATCACAACGCCCATGTCATGCTCGACCAGAACCACGGGGATCTTGCGCGCCTCGCGCACATCGAGAATGAAGCGCGCCAGATCCTCCTTTTCTTCCGCGTTCATCCCCGCCATCGGTTCGTCCATCAGAAGGATCGACGGCTCCTGCGCCAGTGCGCGCCCCAGATCGACCCGCTTGCGCAGCCCGTATCCCAGGGTGCCGACGGCCCTGTTGCGTATGGGTTCGATCTCCAGAAAGTCGATGATCTCCTCCACCGCTTCGCGGTGCTCGGTTTCCTCGCGCATCACCGGTCCATAATGAAAAAAGGCCTGAATCACATTCGACTTCATCAGCGTGTGACGACCGACCATGATGTTCTCGATCACGGTCTGACCGGCAAAGAGATGCGTACCCTGAAAGGTGCGGGCGATGCCGCGGCGTGCGATCTGATCGACGCGCAGCCCGGTCACGTTCTGGCCGAACAGTTCAACCCTGCCCTCCTGGGGGCGATAGAACCCCGCGGTGACGTTCAGAAACGAGGTTTTCCCCGCGCCGTTCGGCCCGATGATGGCCAGCAATTCGTCGTCCCTGACGGTGATGGATACGTTATCGAGCGCAGTCACGCCGCCGAATTTCAACGTCGCGCCGCGCACCGCGAGCGGTGACGCGACACTCGCTCCGACGCTATCCCTTATTTGATCCCTCATTGTCCCCCTGACCTGCCACTGAGTTTTATCCGGATGCGACCGAAGCCGGATTGGCGGTTAAGCCGTCTGGTGCGGGTTTGGCAATGGAAAAGTTCGCGGACGACGTGACGTTCCGGCAGGCGCGATCTGCCAGAAGGCAGGCAATGGCCTTGCGTTGCGTCCCCGGCGCCTTCGATCATTCAGCCCCCGAGTTTGCCACGCCACCGAATCCGGCCTTGCGGTCGCGAAACATTCCCTGCGACATCCGGTGCACACCCAACAGACCGGCGCAATCCGCACCTGGCGCGGCATTCGTCAGATTCCCCACTCCGATGGCGGCGGGGTTTGCGCAGGTCATATTTCCCTCCCATCCCCCTGATCGGGGACTTGTTCGGGCCTTTTCATCGACCCGTTTTGATAAATCTAACATGTGTTCGAAAGCTGTGTCAACAAATGGTGTTTCGGCGCGGGCGCGCGCTATCGAGGGACACTCGCATCGGTCGGAACCTGCCTGACGCGGGGATGCGCAGCCTTGCCGGAGAGGCCGGCGCGCAACGCGGCTTCGCGCAGCCCTATTCCAGTTCGACCAGCAGATCCTTGGCGTCGATCTGGCTGCCGGGCTGGACGTGGACGGCCTTCACCACCGCATCGCGTTCGGCATGGATGCCGGTCTCCATCTTCATCGCCTCGATGGTGAGCAGCATGTCGCCGGTCCTGACCGCCTGTCCCGGCTGCACGGCCATGCTTGCCACCACGCCGGGCATGGGCGCGCCTATGTGGTCGGGGTTGCCGGTCTCTGCCCTGGGGCGGGTGGCGGCGCGGGATTTCACCAGACGGTTGGGCACGCGGATCACCCGCGGCTGGCCGTTGAGCTCGAAGAATACCTTGACCTCGCCATCTTCCTGCGTTTCTCCCACGGCTTGCAGGCGGATTTCGAGGATCTTGCCGGGGTCGATCTCGACGCTGATCTCCTCGCCGGGTTCCATCCCGTAGAAGAAGGTTCGTGTCGGCAGGGTGCGTACCGGCCCGTATTGCCGGTGGCGCCCCATGTAATCGAGGAACACCTTGGGATACATGAGATATCCGCCCAGATCCTCGTCATCGACCGCCTTGCCGTCAAGCTCTTCGCTGAGCTTCTTGCGCGTGGCTTCCAGATCGACCGGCGCAAGATGCAGGCCGGGGCGTTCGGTATTGGGGCGCTCATCCTTCAGCGCCTTTTTCACGATCGCCTCGGGAAAGCCGCCGGGCGGCTGGCCGAGATTGCCGCGCAGCATGTCGAGAACAGAGTCGGGAAAGGCCACCTCGCGGTCGGGATCCTCGACATCGGCGCGGTTGAGGCCCTGAGAGACCATCATCAGCGCCATGTCGCCCACCACCTTGGACGACGGCGTGACCTTGACGATATCGCCGAACATCCGGTTGACCTCTGCATAGGTGCGGGCCACCTCGGGCCAGCGTTCCTCGAGGCCAAGCGCGCGCGCCTGCGCCTTGAGATTGGTGAACTGCCCGCCCGGCATCTCGTGCAGATAGACCTCCGACGCCGGCGCCTGAAGCCCGCTCTCGAAGGCTACATATTGCGCGCGCACCCCTTGCCAGTAGTGCGAAATCTCGCGGATGCGCTCGATCGGCAGACCCGTGTCGCGCGGCGTGCGGCGCAGGGCCGCGACGATGGAGCCAAGGCAGGGCTGCGAGGTGCCGCCCGAAAACGCATCCATCGCCGCATCCACCGCGTCCACGCCTGCCTGCGCCGCGGCAAGGATGCTGGCCCCGGCGATGCCGCTGGTGTCGTGGGTGTGGAAATGCACGGGGATGTCCACCTCGTCCTTGAGCGCCCTGACCAGAACGCTGGCCGCGGCGGGCCTCAATAGCCCCGCCATGTCCTTGAGGCCCAGCACATGAGCGCCCGCCGCCTGCAATTCGCGGGCCATGCCGACATAGTATTTCAGGTCATATTTGGCGCGGTCCGGGTCGAGGATATCGCCGGTATAGCAGATCGTGCCCTCGCAGATGCGCCCGCTCTCGATCACCGCATCCATCGCCACGCGCATGTTTTCCACCCAGTTGAGGCTGTCGAAGACGCGAAACAGATCGACGCCGGTTTCCGCCGCCTGCCGCACGAATGCGCGCACCACGTTGTCGGGGTAATTGGTATAGCCTACCCCGTTGCTGGCGCGCAGCAGCATCTGCGTCAGCAGGTTGGGCATCGCGGCACGCAGATCGCGCAGCCGCTGCCATGGGCATTCCTGCAAGAACCGATAGGCCACGTCGAACGTGGCCCCGCCCCAGCATTCGACGCTGAACAGGTCGGGCAGGTTGGCGGCATAGGCGGGCGCGACGCGGATCATGTCGATCGAGCGCATCCGCGTCGCCAAAAGGCTCTGATGCCCGTCGCGCATGGTGGTGTCGGTGATCAGCAGCCGCTCTTGCGCCAGCATCCAGTCGGCGACAGCGCGCGCGCCCTTTTCTTCCAGCAAGGTTTTCGTGCCCGGTGCCGGATCGGCCAGCGGGGCAGGGGGGCGGGGCGGCTTGACATCCGCCGGTTTCGCGCGGCCTGCCGTCTCGAGGTGCCCGTTCACCGTGATATCGGCGATATAGGTCAGCACCTTGGTGCCCCGGTCGCGCCGCTTGGAGAATTTGAAAAGCTCCGGTGTCGTGTCGATGAACCTGGTGGTGTATCGGTTCTCGAGGAACGTGGGGTGCTTGAGAAGGTTCTCGACAAAGGCGATATTCGTGCTCACGCCCCGGATGCGAAACTCGCGCAGGGCGCGGTCCATCCGGGCGATGGCGGCCTCGGGCGTCGGTGCCCATGCGGTGACCTTGGTCAGCAGGCTGTCATAATAGCGCGTGATCACGCCGCCCGCATAGGCGGTGCCGCCATCAAGCCGGATGCCCATGCCGGTGGCGCTGCGATAGGCGGTGATGCGGCCGTAATCGGGGATGAAATTGTTGAGCGGGTCCTCGGTGGTGATCCGCGTCTGGAGCGCGTGGCCGTTGAGCGTGATGTCGTATTGGCTGGCCTTGCCGGTGGCCTCCACCAGGGTCTTGCCCTCGGCGATCCTGATCTGGGCCTGCACGATGTCGATGCCGGTGACCTCTTCGGTCACGGTATGCTCGACCTGGATGCGCGGGTTGACCTCGATGAAGTAGAACTTGCCGCTGTCCATGTCCATCAGGAACTCGACCGTGCCGGCGCATTCGTAATTCACATGCTTGCAGATGCGATGGCCAAGCTGGCAGATTTCCTCGCGCTGCGCCTCGGACAGATAGGGGGCGGGGGCGCGTTCCACGACCTTCTGGTTGCGCCGCTGGACGGAGCAATCCCGCTCGAACAGGTGATAGAGGTTGCCGTGCCTGTCGCCCAGTATCTGCACCTCGACATGGCGGGCGCGCTCGATCATCTTCTCCAGGTAGCCCTCGCCATTGCCGAATGCGGCCTCGGCCTCGCGGCGGCCCTCCAGCACCTTTTCCTCAAGCTCGTCGGCGCTGCCTATCGGGCGCATCCCGCGCCCGCCGCCGCCCCAGCTTGCCTTGAGCATGAGCGGATAGCCGACCGCCTCGGCCCCGGCCCGGATCGCGCCCATATCCTCGCCCAGCACCTCGGTCGCGGGGATCACCGGCACGCCTGCCTCGACGGCCACGCGCCGCGCGCTCGCCTTGTCGCCCAGTGCGCGCATGGTCTCGGCCCTGGGACCGATAAAGGCGATGCCGGCAGCAACACAGGCATCGACGAAATCGGGGTTTTCCGACAGCAGGCCGTAACCGGGATGGATCGCATCCGCACCCGATTGTTTCGCCACGCGGATGATTTCCCCGATCGACAGATAGGCCGCGACCGGCCCCAGCCCCTCGCCGATGCGGTAAGCCTCATCGGCCTTGAAGCGGTGCAGCGACAGCTTGTCCTCTTCGGCAAAGACGGCGACGGTGCGCTTGCCAAGCTCGTTGGCCGCGCGCATCACGCGAATCGCGATCTCGCCCCGGTTGGCGATGAGGATTTTCTGGAATTCGGCCATGGGTGGTGCTCCCCGGATGGTCATTGTGCTGCGCTGCGGCGCTTCTGTCTTGTAGAATTTGTGAACGATTTGTGCAATTGGCGTCTGGTGGCATGAACGAGGGAACGGGCGTGCAGGGGCGTGCCCGCGCCGGCATGGCTGTCAGGACCTTGCCGCGGCGCGAAACAGCCGGAACATTAACCGAACACCGGGCTTTATCTCGGGGCCTGCCCGCGCTATTGTCGCGCCCATGAGCAGCTTTGACGACTCGGGTGCCCTTGAAGGCGCCAGCCTTGCCGCGCGCGCCATGGCCGCGCGGCCCGCGCCCTATCTCGATGACCTGAACCCCGAGCAACGCCGCGCCGCCGAAACGCTCGATGGCCCGGTGCTGATGCTGGCGGGGGCGGGCACCGGCAAGACCAAGGCGCTGACCACGCGCATCGTGCACCTGCTGAACACCGGCCGCGCGCGCCCCAACGAGATCCTCGCCGTGACCTTCACCAACAAGGCCGCGCGCGAGATGAAAGAGCGCGTCGCGCGCCTGATGGGGCAGGCAGTGGAGGGGATGCCGTGGCTCGGCACCTTCCATTCGATCGGCGTCAAGCTCCTGCGCCGCCATGCCGAACTGGTTGGTCTCACGTCGAATTTCACCATCCTCGACACCGACGACCAGTTGCGCCTGCTCAAACAACTGGTGCAGGCCGCGAATATCGACGACAAGCGCTGGCCCGCGCGGCTGCTTGCCGGGATCATCGACCAGTGGAAAAACCGCGCCTGGACGCCCGACAACCTGCCCGGCAGCGAGGCCGGCGCCTATGACGGCAAGGGCCCCGCGCTCTACCGGCTCTATCAGCTGCGGCTGAGGGAATTGAACGCGGTCGATTTCGGTGACCTGCTCTTGCACGTGGTGACGATCTTTCAGCGGCACGAGGATGTGCTGGCGCAGTATCAACGGTGGTTCAAATACATCCTCGTGGACGAATACCAGGACACCAACGTGGCGCAGTATCTGTGGCTGCGCCTGCTGGCGGGCGGGCATCGCAACATTTGCTGCGTGGGCGACGATGACCAGTCGATCTATGGCTGGCGCGGCGCTGAGGTGGGCAATATCCTGCGGTTTGAAAAGGATTTTCCCGGCGCCGCGGTGATCCGGCTGGAGCAGAATTACCGCTCCACCCCGCATATCCTGGCCGCTGCGTCAGGGGTGATCGCGGGCAACCGCGACCGGCTGGGCAAGACGCTCTGGACCGCTGCGAAAGAGGGCCACAAGGTCCGCCTCATCGGCCACTGGGACGGCGAGGAAGAGGCGCGCTGGATCGGTGATGAGGTCGAGGCGATGAGCCGCGGCACGCGCGGGATGCGGTCCTTTGGTCTGGATGAAATGGCCATCCTGGTGCGCGCCTCCCACCAGATGCGCGCCTTCGAGGACCGTTTCCTGACCATCGGCCTGCCCTACCGCGTGATCGGCGGCCCGCGTTTCTACGAGCGCCTCGAAATCCGCGACGCCATGGCCTATTTCCGCCTCGTCACCTCGCCCGCCGACGATCTGGCGTTCGAGCGGATCGTGAACACCCCCAAGCGCGGCCTCGGCGACAAGGCGGTGCAGAAAATCCAGGTTGTCGCGCGGCAGAACGGCGTGCCGCTGATGCGGGGCGCGCGCCTTTTGCTCGACCAAAAGGAGTTGGGGGGCAAGGGGGCTGCGGAACTGGCGCGGCTTCTCGACAGCTTCGCCCGCTGGCGCCGGATGATGGACGATCCCGCCATGACCCATATCGAACTGGCCGAAATCATCCTCGACGAATCGGGTTATACCGCGATGTGGCAGAACGACAGGACGCCCGAGGCGCCGGGGCGGCTGGAAAACCTCAAGGAACTGGTCAAGGCGCTGGAGGGATTCGAGAACCTGCAAGGATTCCTCGAACATGTCGCGCTCATCATGGAAAACGAGAGCGACGGGGCGGGCGAGAAGATCACGCTGATGACGCTGCACGCCGCCAAGGGGCTGGAATTTCCCGCCGTGTTCCTGCCGGGCTGGGAGGACGGGCTGTTTCCCTCGCAACGCTCGATGGACGAAAGCGGCCAGAAGGGGCTGGAGGAAGAGCGCCGCCTTGCCTATGTCGGCATCACCCGCGCCGAGGAGGTCTGCACCATCTCCTTTGCCGGCAACCGGCGGGTCTATGGCCAGTGGCAATCGCAACTGCCCTCGCGTTTCATCGACGAGCTGCCGCCCGATCACGTCGAGGTGCTGACGCCGCCTGGCCTCTATGGCGGGCGGGGCGTGGCCGCGGCCAGCGTCGAGACCCGCGCATCCGAGGCCGATGTCTATAACTCCCCCGGCTGGCGGCGGCTGCAATCGCGCGGCACCGGGCGCCCGCCGACCCCGCCCCGCGCCCAGGTGACAGCCTCGCAGGCGGTGAGCGCGCACACCCTGGGCGAGCGAGTCTTTCACCAGAAATTCGGCTATGGCGCGATCACCGGCATCGAGGGCGACAAGCTGGAAGTCGCCTTTGACAAGGCGGGCGTGAAGAAGGTGGTCGCACGCTTCATCACCGGCGCGGATGACGTGCCGTTCTGAGCGCCGTTGACCGTCGGAATTTGGATATTTATGGCAAGATGAAGCGGGGGCCTTCATCTTGCGCCAAATATCCCCGCCGGAGTGGAAACGCCGGAGATTTCAACTATTTGAAATCATATATCTTTTGACTGGGGTAGCTGCGGTCGCGGCCAACAAGGATCGTGTCCACCGCGGTCTTCATATTATCGTAAATTCCACGGGCGCAGGCGCCGCCGAAGAAAGCGAACGCCTTGTCATGGGCATCGAAGACCATCTCCTGTGTCTCTCGCGGAC
>Ga0209643_1000681_pt1 | contig 48403 bp, 44 predicted proteins | sample AutmiccBRH37_all_FD_187383 | JGI IMG/M metagenome (GOLD analysis project Ga0209643, IMG submission 187383) | Deep subsurface microbial communities from Mt. Terri, Switzerland - Autotrophic microbial communities BRH/37_all (SPAdes) (version 2) | ecosystem: Environmental > Aquatic > Deep...
TCGCAGCGCGCCCACCAGCCCTTGTTGATGGACCTGCCCATCGACACCAACCGCCGCGGCAACACGCGCTACGAAAGCTGACCGCCCGGCTCCCGTGCGCGCGGGTCCTTCCGTTGCTACGATAACGGCCCAAGACAACTACGACGCATGCAGGGTGCATGCGGCGATGGCAAGGGTATGGACATGAATCCGCGAATTTCCGTTTTGACGCTGGGCGTTGCCGATCTCGAACGCTCTCTTTCCTTCTACCGCGACGGCCTCGGGTTCCCGACCGACGGTATCATCGGTCGGGAATTCGACCACGGAGCGGTGGCGTTCTTCGAATTGTCGGGCGGGCTCAAGCTCGCGATCTGGGCGCAGGACGATATTGCACACGATACAGGGCTGCCGGTCCATCCGGTCAGTTCCACCGCCATGACCATCGGCCACAATGTGATGCGCCGGGAAGACGTTGATGCGGTCATGGCGACGGCGGTGCGCGCCGGGGCCGACATCGTCAAGGCGGCGCAGGAGACGTTCTGGGGCGGCTACGCCGGATATTTCCGCGATCCGGACGGGCACGTGTGGGAAATCGTCTGGAACCCGCAGATGTTGCCGGCGGAGGGCTGAGCGCCCCGCCGCGTCATCACAATGTGATTAGACATTTCGCCCGCGCGGGCGGACCATGATTGCAATCCCATTCTCAGATTCCGGAGGATCGCCCCATGGCGAACATCAACGTCAACGGCAAGACCGTCACGGTCGACGTCGACGGCGCCACGCCCCTGTTGTGGGTGCTGCGCGAATATCTGGACCTGACCGGCGCCAAATACGGCTGCGGCATCGCCGCCTGCGGCGCCTGCACCGTGCATGTCAACGGCGAGGCCGTCAGGTCCTGTGCCCTGCCGCTGGAGGCCGTCGCCGCGACCGACAGGATCGTCACCATCGAAGGCCTGTCGCCCGACGGCACGCATCCCGTGCAGAAAGCCTGGCTGGACCTGGACGTGCCGCAATGCGGCTATTGTCAGACCGGCATGATCATGGCGGCGGCGGCGCTGCTGGCGAAAAATCCCAAGCCGACGGACGCCGACATCGACGCCGAGATGTCCAACATCTGCCGCTGCGGCACCTATCAGCGCGTGCGCGCCGGCATCCATCAGGCCGCCGGCCGTAAAGCCTAGGGGGAGGACCGGACATGACGCCATCGATGAACCTTTCCCGCCGCACCTTCCTGGCGGGCGCCGGGGCCGTCGGCCTTACCCTGGGCTTCCGCGTGCCGCTTTCAAGTGGCGCCGGGGCCGCCCTGGCCGGGGCCGGGCAGACGGATGAGATCACCGCCTGGGTGGTGGTGAAGCCGGACGACACGGTGGTCATCCGCATCGCGCGCTCGGAAATGGGCCAGGGGACCCTGACCGGCTTGGCCCAACTGGTCGCCGAGGAACTGGACTGCGACTGGGCCAAAGTCACCACGGAATATCCCACGCCGGGCACCAACCTTGCCCGCGGCAAGGTGTGGAAAAGCTTCGCCACGGGCGGCAGCCGGGGTATCCGCGGTTCCCACGACTACGTGCGCGAAGGCGGCGCCGCCGCGCGCCAGATGCTGGTGACGGCCGCCGCCAATGCCTGGGGTGTATCGGCCGGGGAATGCGGAACGGCGAAGGGCGTCATCACCCATGGCACCACGGGCCGAACGACGACCTACGGCAAGGTTGCCGAGGCGGCGGCCAGGCTGCCGGTGCCGACGAACGTCACCCTCAAGGACCCCAAGGACTGGACCATCGCGGGCCGGCCCCTGAAGCGCCTCGACACCGCCGATAAGCTGACCGGCAAGCAGATCTACGGCACGGACCTGAAACTGCCCGGCATGGTCAACGCGGCGATCCGCCAATACCCCCTGTTCGGGGCCAAGCTTAAATCCTTCGACGCGTCGAAGGTCATGGCCATGCCCGGGGTCAGGAAGGTCGTGGCCGTCGGCGACGATGCCGTCGCCGTCATCGCCGACACATGGTGGCAGGCCAAGACGGCGATCGACGCCCTGCCCGTAACCTGGGACGAAGGCCCCCACGCCAAGGTCGACAGCGCCGACATCGCGGCCATGGTGGCCGAGGGCCTGGACGCCAAGGACGCCTTTGTCGCGAATAAGGTGGGCGACGCCGAGGCCGCCATCGCCGGGTCGGTCAAGCAGGTGCAGGCGACCTATTCCTATCCGTTCCAGCACCACGCGACCATGGAGCCCATGAACGCCACGGCTCTGTGGACGCCCGAGCGCTGCGAGGTCTGGTGCCCGACCCAGAACGGGGAATCGGCGCTCGACGCCGCGGCCGAGGCGGCGGGTCTGCCCGCCGATAAATGCGACGTTCACAAGACGCTGCTGGGCGGCGGCTTTGGGCGGCGCGGCGCCGGCCCGGTCCACGACTATGTGCGCCAGGCGGTCCTGATCGCCAAACAGATGCCGGGCACGCCGGTGAAACTGCTGTGGACCCGGGAAGAGGACATGACCCACGGCGCCTACCATCCGGTGACGCAATGCCGGCTGACCGCCGGGCTCGACGACCAGGGCGAGATCACGGGCCTGCGCGTGCGCATTTCCGGGCAATCGATCCTGGCCGGCATCATGCCGGGGCGGCTCAAGGCCGGGATGGACCCGGTCACCTTCCAATGCCTGGCCCCCAAGGGCGACCATGCGATCAGCTACGGCTTTCCCAACCTTCTGGTCGACCACGCCATGCGCAACCCGCATCTGCGCCCGGGGTTCTGGCGCGGCGTCAACGCCAACCAGAACGTCATCTACCTGGAATGCTTCATGGACGAACTGGCCCATGTCGCGGGCCAGGACCCGCTTGAATTCCGTCTCAAGTACATGCAGGACCACCCGAAAAGCCGGGCCGTGCTGCAGGCCGTGGCGGACAAGGCGGGCTGGGGCACCCCTGCGGCCAAGGGAGTCTATCGCGGTCTCGCCCATTGCACGGCCTTCGCCAGCTACGTCGCCGCCTGCGCCGAAGTTTCGGTCTCGGCCCAAGGCACGGTGAAAACCCACCGCATCGTCGCGGCCACGGATTCCGGCCATGCCGTCAACCCGCAGCAGATCGCGGCCCAGGTCGAAGGCTCCTTCGTCTATGGCCTGTCGGCCATGCTGATGGGCGAATGCACGGTCAAGGACGGCCGCGTCGAACAGCGGAACTTCGATACCTACGAGGTCATGCGCATGAAGGACATGCCCAAGGTCGAAGCGATCGTCATGCCGTCGGGCGGGTTCTGGGGCGGGGTCGGCGAGCCGACGATCGCCGTCGCGGCCCCCGCCGTGCTCAATGCCATCTTCGCCGCCACGGGCAAGCGCATCCGCGATTTCCCGCTGAAGCACGCGGGCCTGCGCATGGCATAGGGCGGCGGGTTATTCCTGCGCGCGCTTGTTGCGGTACATGTCCGCGTCCGCGCGGGCGATGATGTCGTCGATGGATCTGTCCCCCTCGTCGAGGAAGCCCAGGCCGACGCTCACCGACAGGGGCGTCCCGTCGGGCTCCTTGACAAGGGTCCCGACGGTATTCTGCAACCGGTCCGCGACCTTGCGTGCCGACGGCGCGTCCGTTTCCGGCAGCATGATGACGAATTCGTCGCCGCCGAACCGGGCGGCCAGATCGATGTCGCGCAGCACCGATTGGCAGGCGCCGGCGACGGCCCGGATGCACTGGTCGCCGAAGGCATGCCCCCAGGTATCGTTGATTTCCTTGAAACGGTCGAGATCGAGAACGATGAGGCAAAGGTCGTGCCGATGACGGCGGCTGCGCGCGAGCTCCGCCGCCGCGCGGTCGTGCAGGTGGCGGCGATTGGCCAGGCCCGACAGGGGGTCGGTGGTGGCCAGCATGCGCAATTCCTCCTCCAGGCTTTCGCGGGCCGAAATCTCTTGCGTCAGCTTGCGGTTGAGGAAGTAGAAGCGATGCGCCGCCAGCAGGGCGAGGGCAGCGACGACGGTGAGCCAGATCAGCCAGCGATAGACCCAGTCGGGGACCTCGCGCGCGTCCTCGAACAGGAAGCCCGCGAGGGGAAAGTCCTTCGGCATCAGGTCCGCCTGTGCGAACACGTCGGCGATGTGGCGCCAGCGCGAGGTGCTCATGTAGCCGAGGTCGGCGAACTCGGTGGCGAGCAGGTCCCGGGTCACCTGGGCCTCGAAGCCCAGGCGTTGGCGGTCGTCGTTCGGCGCATAGGTCTCCAGGATATAAGTGATGATCTCGTCCTGGTGGGTGATCGCGTACTGCCAGCCCTTGATGACGGCGCGGCGCATGGCGCGCACGGTCTCCGGATTGGCGGCGGCGAAGGCGTCGGTGGTGAACAGGGTGTCGCCGTAGAAATCGATGCCGACGTCGCGCGGGTCGAAGATGTGAAAGGGGATGCCGGCGCGGATCGCGAAATAGGGCTCGGTCGAGGTATAGGCCGTGGCCGCGTCGACGTCCTTGATGAGGGCGGTCACATCGCCCGTATGGGGAACCCGCTTGACCTTGGCCAGGTCCACCCCCGCCAGGCGCAGGTAGGCGGTCAGTTCCGCCGCGTGTTCCTCGACCATCAGGGTGTGGCCCTCCAGGTCGCGGATCGAACGGATGCCGTCGTCGCCGCGGGCCAGCACGACGAAGGGCGAGCGCTGGAAAAAGGCGGCGACGGCAACCACGGGCTTGCCCTGGGCGCGGTCGATGATCAGGGTCGAGTTGCCGACGCCGAACTCCGCCGCGCCGGCGACGACGGCGCGCGCCGGGTCGATGGCCGGCCCGCCCTCGATCAGCCGCACGGCCAGGCCTTCCTCCTTGAAGTAGCCCTTGGCCTCGGCCGCGTAGAAGCCGGCGAACTGGAACTGGTGCAGCCACTTCAGTTGGACGCGGACAGGCAGCTCGGCGCCGTCCGGATACGCGGGCGCGGCGCGGCCGCCGGCCGCGGGCAGCGCCAGGGCCAGGACCGCAAGGACAGCCATCAAGGCCAGCCGTGATCGCATTTAAATTGTCCTTCCGAGCGGGATCATCCGTCACTTAACCGAAACCGGGGCCGCCTGTCACTTACCCCACACGGGACGCCTGACCGACGCGAAAAAGGGCGGGACCTTGCGGCCCCGCCCTCCGTTCATAGCCTGTTGTTCCTGCCAGCACCTTGCGCCGGATCAACGCATCCGGTTTTGGCGGTTGTTGACCAGATCGTCGACCACGGCGGGATCGGCCAGGGTCGAGGTGTCGCCCAGGTTGGAGAAATCGTCCTCGCCGATCTTGCGCAGGATGCGGCGCATGATCTTGCCCGACCGCGTCTTGGGCAGGCCGGGCGCCCATTGCAGCCAGTCGGGGCTGGCGATGGGGCCGATCTCCTTGCGCACCCACTGGATCAGCTCCTTCTTCAGATCGTCCGAAGGGGCTTCGCCGGCGTTCAGGGTGACATAGGCATAGATGCCCTGACCCTTGATGTCGTGGGGCGCGCCAACGACGGCGGCCTCGGCCACCTTGGGGTGGGCGACCAGGGCTGATTCGACCTCGGCCGTGCCCATGCGGTGGCCCGACACGTTGATGACGTCGTCGACGCGGCCGGTGATCCAGTAATAACCGTCGGCGTCGCGGCGGCAGCCGTCGCCGGTGAAGTACTTGCCCTTGTAGGTGGCGAAGTAGGTGTCCTCGAACCGCTTGTGGTCGCCGTAGACCGTGCGCATCTGCCCGGGCCAGCTGGTGGTGATGCAGAGGTTGCCCTCGGCCGCGCCCTCCAGCGGATTGCCGTCGGCGTCGACGATTTCGGGCGTGATGCCGAAGAACGGCCGCGTCGCCGACCCCGGTTTCAACGCCGTCGCCCCCGGCAGCGGGGTGATCAGGATGCCGCCGGTTTCCGTCTGCCACCAGGTATCGACGATGGGGCAGCGGCCCTCGCCGACCACGTTGTAGTACCACATCCAGGCTTCCGGATTGATCGGCTCGCCGACCGAGCCCAGCAGACGCAGCGACTTGCGCGAGGTCTTCTTCACCGGGCCGTCGCCGTCGCGCATGAGGGCGCGGATCGCCGTCGGCGCGGTGTAGAAGATGTTGACCTGATGCTTGTCGCAGACTTCCCAGAAACGGGACATGCTGGGATAGTTGGGCACGCCTTCGAACATCAGCGTGGTCGCCCCGTTGGCCAGCGGGCCGTAGACGATGTAGCTGTGGCCCGTGACCCAGCCGACGTCGGCGGTGCACCAGTAGATGTCCCCGTCGTGATAGTCGAACACGTACTGATGGGTCATGGAGGCATAGACCATGTAGCCGCCCGTGGTGTGCAGCACGCCCTTGGGCTTGCCGGTCGAGCCCGAGGTATAGAGGATGAACATCGGGTCTTCCGCGTTCATCGCCTCGGGCGCGCAGTCGGGCTCGGCGGCGGCGGTCGCTTCCTCGTACCACACGTCGCGGCCCTCGACCCAGTTGACGTCGGCCCCCGTGCGCTTGACCACGAACACCGTATTCACATGGCCGCATTTTTCGATGGCGGCGTCGGTGTTGACCTTCAGCGGGATCGGCCGGCCGCCGCGGATACCTTCGTCGGCGGTGATGACGCAGGTCGATTTGCAGTCCTCGATGCGCCCCGCGAGCGCGTCCGGCGAAAACCCGCCGAACACGATGGAATGGATGGCGCCGATGCGCGTGCAGGCCAGCATGGCATAGGCCGCTTCCGGCACCATGGGCATGTAGATGGTGACCACGTCGCCCTTCTTGATGCCGCGCGCCTTCAGGGCGTTGGCCAGGCGGCACACGTGTTCATGCAACTCGCGATAAGTGATCTTGGCGTCGTCCTTGGGGTCGTCGCCTTCCCAAATGATGGCGACCTGGTCGCCGCGCTTGGCCAGGTGGCGGTCGATGCAGTTGGCCGACGCGTTCAGGGCGCCGTCCTCGTACCACTTGATGGATACGTTGCCGTAATCGAAGCTGACGTTCTTGACCTTGGTGTAAGGCGTCATCCAGTCGAGGCGCTTGCCCTGCTCGCCCCAGAAGGCGTCCGGATCGTCGACGGATTTCTTGTACATTTCCAGGTATTGGTCGTTGGTGCACAGCGACGCCTTGGCGACGGCGTCGGGCACCGGAAACAGATGCTCTTCTGACATGACGGTAGAAACCTCCCTCGTTCACATACCGTATTTGGCCGGGCTTGGCCGGTGATGACGGGGGCCCAGTCTGCGTCCCGTCCGTATGCGCCCGCCGCCGCCCGCGGGACCCCTGGACAAGGGGGCCGGGCCGCGCCGGTCGCTGTTTTGCCGGACCGGGGCCACTCCCCCGGTCGTCTCCCATCGGTTTCGAAAGTATGGCGAATTCTCGCCCGAGAACAAGGCATTGCGCCCTGGAAAACAGCCACGCAGGGGGCTGGATAGGGGAAAATTAGATTTTGTGCAAGTGCGAAATAAAAATTTGCTTTATTTGACAACCGTATGCGGGGTCACAGTGAAATTTTTACGTCACCTTCCCGCACCGCAACATCGATCGGCGTGAGCCCGCGCCCGACGCAGGGCCCGGCGACGCAATGGCCGTCCTCGATGCGGAACAGCGCACCATGGGTGGCGCAGAGGATGTATTCCCCGTCCCGGGTCAGGAACCGCCCCGGCCACATGTCCAAGGGCGTGCCGACATGGGGGCAGGAATTGACGTAGGCGAAGACGGTATCGCCCCGGCGGATCGCCATGACCAGCTTGCCCGCGACCTCGAACCCGGCCGAGCCGCCGTCGGCGATGTCGTCCAATGGGCAGAGGGCGTGTTCCGTCATGACAGGTCTCGGGCCGGGTCTCTGTCGGTCACTCGGCGGGGATGGTGCGCTTCCAGCGCTTGATGACCGTGCTTTCGAACAGGCCGGCCTTGGCATAGGGGTCGCCCTTCGCGAATTCTTCGGCGGCGGCACGGTCCGCCACGTCGATCACCAGCATGCTGCCGATCATCGCGGCACCATCGTCGGACTGCATGGGGCCGGCGGTGACGATGATGTCCTTCTGGGACTTCAGGTATTCCAGATGATCCGGTCGGATGCTCTGGCGCATGTCGACATGGCCGGGCTTGTCGATGGCGAAGACGATGAAATGCATGGGCGTGTCCTTGGGCTTTCGTGGGGGGCTTTCGGGGGGCGTTCGGGTTCAGAGTTCCTTGGTGAAGGGGCGGGCGAGCAGGCTTTCGATCATCTTGTCGATGTCCTTGCCGTGATTGACGATGGCGTTGACGGCGGTGCAGATCGGCATGTCGACGCCGAGCCGCCCGGCCAGTTCGATCACCGCGCGGGCGGAAAACACGCCCTCCGTCACGGCCTTGCGCTCGCCCAGAATCTCGGCCAGCGGCCGGCCCTGGCCGAGCGCCACGCCGAGGGAAAAGTTGCGTGACTGCAAGGCGTTGCAGGTCAGGGTCAGATCGCCGATGCCGCACAGCCCCATGAGGGTTTCGGCCTGCGCGCCCTTGGCCAGGCCCAGGCGCACGATTTCGGCCAACCCCCGGGTGATCAGCGCCGCCCGCGTGTTGTCGCCCATGCCGCGGCCCTGCACGATGCCGCAGGCGATGGCCAGGATGTTCTTCACCGCACCCCCGACCTCGGCGCCGATGGGATCTTCCGAACGGTAGGGGCGGAAGCGCGGCGTGCCGATGGCCTGGATGAACTGTTCCGCCAGTTTGCCGTTATCGGACGCCAGCGTCACGGCGGAGGGAATTTCCTTGGCCACCTCGATGGCGAAGGTCGGCCCCGACAGCACGGCCTGGGGGGCGGCGGGCAGGGTCTCGGCCACGACTTCGGTCATCAGCTTGCAGGTGCCGTTCTCGATCCCCTTGGCGCAGATCAGCACCGGCGCCTTGAAATTCCCGACCTTGGCGATGGCTTGCGTCACCGGGCGCATGAACTGTGCCGGGGCGACCAGGATCGCCGCGTCGGCGCCGCTGATGGCGGCACCCAGGTCCGCCGTCGCCGCGATGGCGGGGTCGAGCGTCACGCCGGGCAGATAAGGGTTTTCGTGGCTGGCATTGATCTGGGCCGCGATCTCGGGCTCGTGGGCCTGCAGGATCACCGACCGCCCCGCCCGGCGGGCGACCATGGCAAGCGCCGTGCCCCAGGCCCCGGCGCCGATGACGGCGAAACGTTCCATGGCGACTCTTTTATAGGCCGGGCCGGAGACTGGGAAGAGGGAGATGGCGCATTGTTGGTCCTTATGCCTTGACCCCGGCGCCCACGGCCTTGGGCGCATCGGGGTCGAGGGGCCAGCGCGGGCGGGGGCGGAAATCCAGCCCGTCGGTCAGGCCCAGGCGGAAGCGCTCGACCCCGGCCCAGGCGACCATGGCGCCGTTGTCGGTGCAGAGTGCCGGGGCGGGCACGGCGAAGTCCAAGCCTCGGTCCGCCGCCAGGTCCTGCAACCGCGCGCGGATCGCCTGGTTGGCGGCGACCCCGCCGGCGACGACCAGGGTGCGGCCCGCCGGGTGTCTTTCCAGAAACATGTCGACGGCGCGGCCCGTGCGTTCGGCCAGCACGTCGGCGACCGCCGCCTGGAACGAGGCGCAAAGATCGGCGATGTCCCGGTCCTGCATGGGGCCGGGGGGCAGGCCCTCAATCGCCATGCGCACGCGGGTCTTGAGGCCCGAAAAGGAAAAGTCGCAGCCGTCGCGCCCCTTCAGCGGGCGCGGCAACTCGAACCGCCCGGCATCGCCGCCCTTGGCCGCCCGTTCGACGGCGGGCCCGCCGGGATAGCCCAGGCCCAGCATCTTCGCGGTCTTGTCGAAGGCCTCGCCGACGGCGTCGTCGATGGTGGTGCCGAGCCGCCGATAGCGGCCCACGGCCTCGACCACCAGCAGCTGGCAATGGCCGCCCGACACCAGCAGCAGCAGATAGGGAAATTGCACGTCGTCGGTCAGCCGCGCCGTCAGGGCATGGGCTTCCAGATGGTTGACGGCGACGAAGGGCAGGCCGCGCGCGGCGGCCAGGGCCTTTCCCGTCATCACGCCGACCAGGACGCCGCCGATCAGCCCCGGCCCCGCCGTGGCGGCGACGGCGTCGATGCCGTCCCAGCCCACGCCGGATTGGTCGAGCGCCGCCTGCACCACGCGGCCGACCTGGTCCAGGTGCGCGCGCGCCGCGACCTCGGGCACCACGCCGGCGAACGGCTGGTGGTCGGCCAATTGCTGATGCACCACGTTGGACAGCACCTCGCGCCGGTCGCTGACCACGGCGGCGGCGGTTTCGTCACAGCTGGTTTCGATGCCCAGAACGCGCATGGCTTCCTACATGGGTGAATTTCTTGGTTGCGGCAATGGCCGGGGACTTTACTCTGTCGCCCGCCGCACAACCAAAAGGCTTTTCGCCCGTGACCGATCCGACCGACCCGAAATATCTCCGCATCGGCACCCGCGCCAGCCCCCTGGCGCTGGCCCAGGCCCATGCGGCCCGCGGCCTGATCGAGGCCGCGCACGGCAGCCCGACGCCGCTTGGGGCGGCCTCGATCGTCGAAATCAAGACCACGGGCGATCTGGTGCTCGACCGGCCCTTGGCCGACATCGGCGGCAAGGGCCTGTTTTCCAAGGAAATCGACCGCGCGCTGTTGGACAGCCGGATCGACGTAGCGGTTCATTCCATGAAGGATCTGGAAACCTGGATGCCCGACGGCATCGTCATCGCCGCCGTGCTGGAACGGGAAGACCCCCGCGACGCGTTCATTTCGGAAAAGCACCGAACCTTGGCCGATCTGCCGCCGGGGGCGGTGATCGGCACCGCCTCCGTGCGCCGGCAGGCGCAATTGCTCCACCGGCGGCCCGATCTTAAATGCGTGACCTTCCGGGGCAATGTGCAGACCCGCCTCGCCAAGCTGGCCGAGGGCCAGGCCGACGCGACCCTACTGGCCTGCGCCGGGCTCAACCGCCTGGGCCGGGCCGGGGTCGTGACCCAGGCCCTCGATCCCGATGACATGCTGCCTGCCGTCGCGCAGGGGGCCGTCGCCATCACCTGCCGGGCGGGGGACGACCGGGTGCTCGACCTGCTGGCCGCCGTCAACCACGCCCCGACCCTGGCCCGCGTCACGGCGGAACGCGCCATGCTCGAAGCCCTCGACGGGTCCTGCCGCACCCCCATCGGCGGCCTTGCCGTGCTGTCCGACGACGGCAGCGAAATGACTCTCACGGGTCTGGTCGCCCGCGGCGACGGCAGTGCGTTGCACCAGGCCCGGCGCAGCGGGCGGACCGGAGACGCCTATCGCCTTGGCCGTGATCTGGGAGAACATCTCAAAGCCTTGGCCGGGCCCGGATTTCTTGACGATCCCGGCCCCGGCGCGGGGGTCTGAGCCATGGCCCGGGTTCTTGTTACGCGCCCGGAACAGGATGCCGCCGCGACGGCGGCGCGGCTTTCGGACCTGGGCCATACGGCGCTCATCACCCCGCTCATGGAGATCCGCTTCGTGGCGGGCCCGCCGCTCGATCTGGAGGGCGTTCAGGCCCTGCTGATGACCAGCGCCAACGGCGCGCGCGCGCTGGCCGCGCGTCAGGCGGGGGTGGATATCGCTCTGCCCGTCCTGGCCGTCGGCGACGCCACGGCGCGGGCGGCCCGGGATTTGGGGTTCGCGGACGTGGCAAGTGCGGGCGGCGATGTCGACGATCTGGCGCGTCTGGCGGCCGAGCGTCTGCGCCCCGGCGACGGCGCCCTGCTGCATGTCGCGGGCAGCAAGGTCGCGGGCGATCTCGCGGGCATGTTGGCCAAGGCCGGATACATCTATCGGCGCAGTGTGCTTTATGACGCGCGGCCGGTGACGGCGCTGCCCCAGGCGGCCCAGGCGGCCATCGCCGGCGGCGCGGCGGCGGGGGTCCTGCTCTATTCGCCACGCACGGCGGCCCTGTTCCGCGATCTGATGCGGGCCGCCGGGCTTGATGGATTCGTCGGGAACCTGACCGCGTTCTGCCTCAGCGCCAACGTGGCGGCGCGCGCCGGGGCCGGCTGGCGCCGCATCGCCGTCGCCGTGCGGCCGACGGAACAGGCGCTGATGGATGCGGTTGCGGGTTGGGCCCCAAAACAGGGACCAGAATAGGGCGTCCCGCCTTGCGCCGGGTGGCCCCTCAACGTACCTTGGGCGGCAACGACCGCCGGCCCGACAGGACCGGTTCCGAGAGGATCGGCGGCGGGCCCGAATCTCAAAGCGACGCAGACCAGATGGGAGCCATCGGACCATGACCACCCCGCCGCGAAAACGCGCCAGCGCCAAGCGCAGCCCCGCCAAGGGCCGTTCCCAGGCATCGGCCTCGGCCGCGTCGCCAACGGACTCCCAGGACTCTCCGGCGGCGGATGCTTCGGCGAACGGGACCAAGGCGCCTGAAACAACGGCCGCCCCGGCGGCGGAAAAGCCGAAGCCTTCCACCAAGGCGGACGCTCCGGCGGCCTTCATCCCGCCGCCCGCGCGCACGGCGGGCGCGGCGCGCGTCCTGGCCTGGCTGACCCTGGCCATCGGCGTCTGCGTCGGCACGGCGGCGTTTACCTGGCCGCAGTGGTCGCCTTATCTGGTCAAGGTGTTTCCCCATCTGGCGGCGGCGGATGCCGAAGCCCCCGTGATCGACGAACTGGCCGGCCGCGTTCAGGCCCTGGAACAGGAAAAGACCGGCACCCTGCATCAGCTGGAACAGGAACGCGCCCGTTTCCAGGACGAGTTGAAGACCCTGATGGCGCGTCTGGCCGAGGTCGAACAGGCCGTGGCCGAGGCCCGCAATCTGGTCAAGGCGGCCGAAGCCCCCGCCAGCACGGCGGCGGCGGCGGAATCCCTCAAGGTGCTGTCCGACCGTCTGGCCGAGCTTGAGCAGGGCGGCGGTCAGGTCGGGGCCCTGGCCGCCCGGATCGAGGAAATCGAAAAGGCCAAGACCGCCGCCGGTCAAGGAACGGCCCCCGACGTCGGCCCGGACCCGAAAGTCACGGCGGCGCTCGACGCCATGGCCGCGCGCCTGAAGCGCCTGGAACAGGAAACCGATGGCAAGGCCGCCGACTTTGACGGCGCGGCGGCCCGCGCCATCGTCCTGGCCACGGCGCAGCTGCGCGACGCCGTGCGCGAAGGCACTCCCTTCACCGCCGACCTGGACGCCCTCAAGGCCCTTGCCGACGGGCGCCCGGCCATTACCCAGATTTTGCAGACCCTGACCCCCCACGCCGACCTCGGCGTCTCGACCCTGGCCGTGTTGCGCACGCGCTTCGCGACCCTGGCCGGCCCCATCGTCAACGCGGCGGGTACGGCGGAAGGCGACGGCTGGTTTGCCGAGGCGGCGGCGCGGCTGGCTTCCCTGGTGACCATCCGGCGCGTCGGCAACACGGCACCCGACGATTCCATCGACGCCCTGGTCTCGCGGGTCGATGCCCTGCTGGCGGCGGGCGATCTGCGCTCGGCGGTCGAGGCCCTCATGCTGCTGAAGGGCAAGCCGGCCGAGGTCGTCGCCCCCTGGCTGCGGTCCGCCGAAGCGCGCCTGGCGGCGGAAAAGGCCGTCGCCAACCTGCATGTCCATGCCCTGTCCCTGATCGCCCCGGCCAAGGCCGGGGGCTGAACGGGAACGAAACCATGCTCCGCGCCCTCCGCTTCCTCGCCGTTCTCGCGGTCCTGATCGCCGCCGTCCTGTGGCTGACCGACAACCCCGGCACGATCCGGGCCGAATGGCGCGGCTACCGGATCGAAACCTCGGCTGCCCTGATGATCGCCGTCGTGGCGTTGCTGATGGGGGCGTCTGCGATCTTCTATCGGGGCTGGATCTTTCTGCGCCGTGCGCCGGGCTCCATCGCCGCCGCCTGGCGCGAACGCCGCCGCCGGCGCGGCTACGAAGCCCTGACCCGGGGCATGGTCGCCGTCGCCGCCGGCGACCCGGCGGAGGCCCGCAAACATTCCAAGCGGGCGGAGGTGCTGCTCAACGAGCCGCCGCTGACCATGCTGTTGTCGGCCCAGGCGGCGCAGCTCGACGGCGACGACAAGGCTGCCGAAGGCTTCTTCAAGGCCATGTCGGAACGTCCGGAAACGGAATTCCTCGGCCTGCGCGGCCTGTTGTCGCAGGCGCTCAACAAGGGCGACCGCGACCGCGCGCTGGATCTGGCGCGCCGCGCCTACCGCCTGCGCCCGGCCAGCGAATGGGTGGCCGGGACTCTGTTCGACCTGCAGGCCCAGTCGGGCCTGTGGCTCGACGCCAGCGTGACCAACGACGAGCTTGGCCGGCGCAAGCTGGTCGACCGCGCCACGGCCGAGCGGCGCAAGGGCGTGCTGGCCTTCGAACAGGCGCGGCGGGCCCAGGCCAACGGCGATCCGGCCGCCGCGTTCAAGCATCTGCGTCAGGCCCATGACCTGGCCCCCGACCTGGTGCCGGCGGCGGCGCGTCTGGCCCATCTGCTCGCCGCCGACGGCAAAGAGCGGCGGGCCGCCGGCCTGATCGAAAAGGCCTGGATCACCGCTCCCCATCCGGACCTTGCCCGCGAATACCTGAACGCGCGGCGGGCCGACGACGGGCTGGCCGCCGTCAAGGCCATGGAAAAGCTGGCCCGTGCCAACCCGGACCATCCGGAAAGCCATCTCGCCCTGGCCCAGGCCGCCGCCGACGCGGCGCTATGGGGCGAGGCGCGCAAGCATCTGGAGCTGGTGATCGCGGAGACGGGTCACGACGGCTATGCGGGCCGCGCGCTGCGCTTGCTCGCGGCGGTCGAGGAAAGCGAGGGCGAAAACCCTGCGCGGGCCCGCGACTGGCTGCTGCGCGCCGCGACGGCGGGGCCGGACAACGCCTGGGTCTGCGCCAACTGCGGCAACGCGGCCCCGGAATGGACCGTGACCTGTTCCAACTGCGGGCAGTTCGACGGCTATTCCTGGCGCACGCCGCCGCATGCGGGGCGCCATGCCGGTGCCATTGACGGGCGCGCAGATGTGCTGGCCGATGGCGGTACGGCCCGTTTGCCGGCGCCGGACGACGCGGGAGGCGGCTGAACGTTGTGCCGCCGGCCTCGGGCCGCGTGTTTGAACTTGACTTGCAGGCCCGCCTGATAGAGTTTCCGCCTGGAAAACGCGCCCCCGGGCCGCGTCGCCGCCTTAGCTCAGTTGGTAGAGCATCGCATTCGTAATGCGAGGGTCGGGTGTTCGAGTCACCCAGGCGGCACCATTTCCTTTCAAGGACTTAGCGCCTGATCCCACATCGGGATAATTTTCCGATGTGCCCGAATTGTGCCCAAACCCATCCAGGGCGCTGATTGCACGCTCCTGAAAGTCCGGCGCGAGGTGGGCATAACGCTGCGCCATTTCGAGCGATTTATGCCCGGTCAGGGTCATCACTTCGTATAACGGCACGCCCGCTTGCACCAGCCGAGAGGCGAACGTATGGCGCAAGTCATGAAAGCGAAGATCATCGATGCCCGCTTGTTCACGGGCCCGGCCAAAGCTCGTCTTGATGCTTTGAATGGGCTTGCCCTTGTAGGTGAAAACCAGGCCCGACGGTTTCGGGCCCAATTCCCGCAAGGTCATCTCCGCACGCTGGCAGAGACGAATGGAACGGTCTTCGCCGTTCTTGGTGTCGCGGAAGGTGATGCGCTTTTGGTCCAGATTGACGTTCTGCCAATCGAGCCCCAATAGCTCCGATCTCCTGCCGCCCGTATCGACCGCAAAGCGGATCAGGGGCCGCAGGTGGGGTGCCGCCGCCGCCACCAGCCGGGCTTCTTCCTCCGGCGTGAGCCAACGGTTGCGGGGCTTGGGTGCCTTGAGGCGGGGAAAGTTCGGGGTGAAGTCCGTCATATCCTCGCGCCGGGCGGTGTTCAGGATCGATTTTAAGAGGGCTGTGTCGCGGAGAACGGAACCCCGTGACACGGTGTCCAGCCGTTCGTTGATAAACGCCTGTACGGCCCCGTAGGTGAAGTCTGAGACATTCCAGCCTTCGAACCGGGCGCCCAGGTATCTGAGGCGGTAGCGGGTCTTGGTCATGAAGTGCCTCGGGTGATCGCGCTTCTGCGCTTTTGCGTAATGCAACAGGGCCTCGGCGAATGGCAGTTCCGGTTTCTTGCCGAAATGTTCATTCAGGAATTCCTCTTGCACCCATTTCGCCGCCAGCGTCTCCGCTAGCTTCCGATCTTTAGTTCCAGAACTTCGGCGATGTCGCTTGCCGTTCCGGTCGTTCCACGTAACCCACCACTGGGGCGAGCCTTTGCGTTTGTAGACACGCATGTTTGCCGTCTCCTCTGTTCAGAGGTTCGGGCGCTGTCGCACCGCTTATTGTCGTCGGCGAACGCGACAATGTCCACGATGTCCCAGCGCCTGCACCGGGGGCCAAGGTCCACGTAAGGGATATCGAACCGGGAAAAGGTGTCCGTCGAGACGCCGAGCCACCCGGCGGCCTCGTCACGGCTCAGATAGCGCCGGGGCGGGATGTTGCCCTTAAGCTTAAGGGCCGGGTCCTGGTTGGCGTCCGTCGTCATGGCCTTAAAGCGGTTCCGAAGTCCGTTACGTCACGGCACCCGACCGGGTGCGCGCACAAGGTTTGGTCGAACCCGCGCCGGAAGCCATGGAGCGTTACGTTACGTAAGGGGCCAACATGACGTGTACGTACGTAAGGCCCCCGACTCCGGCGGGTTACGTGACGTAATGTTTCAGGGTTGGAGACGTTTTGCGCCCGCCCCTTAAGCTTAAGGGGTCGAGCCTGTATGGGAGGGGCGGGAAGGACGCGAATCGAGCCGGACCAGCCCTTAAGCTTAAGGCGCGGGGGGATGCCCGGCGCCACGCGACCGGCGGGCGCGAGCCTTAAGGTTAAGGGGCATGGTCCAGGGCTGTTCATGCCGCCCGCATACCTGGACCGGCCTTAAGGCGTCCAATCCCTTTAAATGAAACTTCCCCTTTAAAGGAAACGGTTTCCTTTAAAGGGGAAAAGCAACTTTCTGTCCTTTTTGTCCGGAGCCCTTTAAAGAGAAAAAAGTTTGAATCCCCGGCCCCGTCGACGTGTTCTCGTTCCATTTAAACCGTGCCCAACGACGCCATTTTCGAATCGTGGGCCAACGGTACGTATACGGGGACGGCAAATTCAAACCCGTATACGTATACGTTACGGGAAAGCCGCCGACTTTCCCCAGGTTCAAAAAATTCACGAGTCCGTTCCGCCATTGCCCCTTAAGTGAAAATGCCCGTCGGGGCGGCGAACGACGTTTGCGGGATAGACTTACCACCCTGCAACTTCCTAAAGTTGTCGCCGGAGGGGCATTCGGGGTGGTTACGCCAGAAGATCGCGCACGGGAAGTCATCGACCGCCAGCTGACGGCGGCCGGTTGGGTTATCCAGGACAGGGACAAGTTCAACCGCAACGCCGGCCTTGGCGTCGCCGTGCGCCATTTCGCCCTTCCCAACGGCGAAGCGGATTACCTGCTGTTCATCGACGGCAAGGCCGCCGGGGTGCTGGAGGCCAAGAAAGTCGGCGTCACCCTGGGCGGCGTCTCCGACCAATCCGAAAAGTACATGGGCAAGCTACCCGATCATCTGGCCCGCTGGCAGGACAGTCTGGTCTTCGATTACGAAAGCACCGGCACGGAAACCCTGTTCCGCGACATGCGGGACCCGCACCCCAGGTCCCGCCGCATCTTCGCCTTCCACAAGCCGGAAACCCTGCTGGCCTGGCTGAAGCAGGAACGGTCCCTACGCGCCGGCCTGACGGCCATGCCGGCGCTCGACACGCGGGGCCTTAGGGAATGTCAGATAGAGGGCATCCAGGGCCTGGAAAAGTCCCTGGCGGCCGACAAGCCGCGCGCCTTGATCCAGATGGCGACCGGCGCCGGCAAGACGTTCACCGCCTGCACCTTCTGCTATCGCCTGATCAAGCACGCGGGGGCGAAGCGTATTCTGTTCCTGGTCGACCGCAACAACCTGGGTGACCAGACCCTGCGGGAGTTCCAGCAGTTTCACCCGCCCGGCGCGGCCAACCGCTTTTCCGATACCTACATCACCCAGCATCTGTCATCGAACCACATCGACAGCGACGCCAAGGTCGCGATTACAACGATCCAGCGCCTTTACGCCATGCTGCGGGGCGAGGAGCTTGATCCGGAGGACGAGGAAAAATCCGGCTTTGAAGTCTACGATGACGACGCGGACGACATGCGCCCCGTCGTTTACAACAAGGACGTCCCCATCGAGCATTTCGACTTCATCGTCGTCGACGAATGCCACCGCTCCATCTACGGCACCTGGCGCCAGGTCCTGGAATACTTCGACGCCTTCATCATCGGCCTGACCGCCACGCCGTCGAAGCACACTCTGGGCTTCTTCAATCAGAATCTGGTGTCCGAATATCCCTACGAACAGTCCGTCGTCGATGGCGTCAACGTCGGCTATGAAATCTACCGCATCAAGACGCGGGTGACGGAACAGGGCGGCAAGATCGAAGGCCATCCCGGCTACGTCGTGCCCATCCGCGACAAGCGCACGCGAAAGGTCGGCTACCGCGAATTGGACAGCGCGGTCGATTTCACCAAGGACGACCTGGACCGTTCCGTCGTCGCCCCCAACCAAATCCGCACCATCCTGCAATGCTACCGGGACAAGCTGTTTACCGACCTGTTTCCCGGCCGCTCCGGCAAATGGGTGCCCAAGACCTTGATCTTCGCCAAGGACGACAATCACGCCGAGGAAATCCTCCACATCGTCCGCGAGGTATTCGATGCCGGCAACGACTTCGCCAAGAAGATCACCTATCGCAACACGGGCGAGAACCCCAAGGCCCTCATCAAGGGCTTCCGCGTCGATCCCCTGCCGCGCGTCGCCATCACCGTCGACATGATCGCCACCGGCACGGACATCAAACCCGTGGAAGTCCTGATCTTCATGCGCGACGTGAAATCCGAAGGCTATTACGAGCAGATGAAGGGCCGGGGCGTGCGCTCCATCGCCGATTCCGACCTGCACCAGGTCACTCCCGATGCCCAGACCAAGACCCGCTTCGTCCTGATCGACGCCGTCGGCGTGACGGAAACCAAAAAGACCGCGTCCCAACCCCTGGAACGCAACCGCGCCGTCCCCTTCGACAAGATGTTGGACCAAATCGCCCAGGGCCGCCGCGACGATGACGCCATTTCATCCCTCGCCGGGCGCCTCGCCGCCCTGGACCGGCAGATCGACGACGAAGATCGCGCCCGCATCAAGGCGGCCTGTGGCATGGCGCTGAAGGACCTTGCTGGCGCACTCATGGACGCCATCGATCCCGACAAGGTGGAGGAAGCCGCCGCCGCCCGCCACGGCGCGGTGATTTCGGACGAACAGCGCGACGCTGTTTCGGCCGACCTGAAGGACCATGCCTGCCGCACCTTCGACGACCCGGATTTGCGCCAGCTTCTGAAGGACATCAAGCAGAAGGCCGAACTGGTCATTGCCGATACCGTGACCGACGAAGTGACCCTGGCGGAATACGACCTTGTCCGGGCGGAGGAGCGGACGCGGAGCTTCCGCGACTTCATCGACGCCAACAAGGACGAACTCCTCGCCCTGCAAATCCTCTACAACCTGCCCCATGCCGCGCGCCGCCTCACCTACGACGCCATCCGCGAACTGGTCCACAAGCTGGCGGACCCGCCGCAACACCTGACCACCGCCGACGTGTGGCAGGCCTACCGCCGCCTGCACCAGGACCGCGTGCGCGGCGTGCCGGCGGACAAGCTTCTGACCGACATCATCTCGCTTGTCCGTTTCGCCATCGGCCGCGATGAGGTATTGGAACCCTTCGGCGCCAAGGTCGAACAGCGCTTCAACCTCTGGATCGGGCGGCAGAAGAAGGCCGGCAAGGACTTCACGGAAGAACAGATGGCTTGGCTCACCCTCATCAAGACCCACATCGTCGCCAACGCGGAAATCGCCCCTCGCGACCTGATGGAAACCACGGCCTTCACGGAACTGGGCGGGCTGATCCGTGCCCGCGCGCTGTTCGGCGATGGGTTGAATACCCTGCTGGATGATCTCAGCGAAGCGTTGGTGGCGTGATGGATGGCGGGCGTCAAAAACAGTTCAAGCCACCTGCCGGTTGGACCACATGCAGGCTGGGGGAACTGTTGCCGTTGTCTTATGGCAAAGCATTGCGGAAGGACAGAAGGAACCCACAAGGAGATGTTCCGGTATACGGTTCAAGTGGGGTTGTTGGCAGTCACGATGAAGCGTTGACAAGTGGCGAGGCCTTGATAGTTGGGCGAAAGGGAAATGCAGGCGCCGTGTATTTTTCTGATCGGCCCTGTTGGCCGATTGATACGGCCTACTTCGCTGAACAAACGACCGGCTTATCATCTCGATTTTGGTATCATTATCTTACCCATCTCCGCTTGGGTGAACTCGATCAATCCACAGCAATTCCAAGTCTGAACCGGGACATTTACGGTGCGCTAGTCGCTCCCGTTCCGCCGGCTAACGAACAACTTCGCATCGCATCGAAAATCGACGAGTTGTTCAGCCAGATTGACGCGGGCGAGGCGAACCTGAAACGCGTTCAGGCGCTGGTGAAGACATACCGGCAATCGATCCTGAAGGCCGCCGTCACCGGCGACCTGACCCGCGATTGGCGGAACCGGAACCGAGGCGAGGGCGAAACGGGCGAGGCCCTTCTGAAGCGCATCCTCGCCGCCCGCCGCCAGGCCTGGGAAGACGCCGAACTCGCCAAGCTGCGCGCCAAGGGCAAGGCGCCCAAGGACGACAAGTGGAAAGCCCGGTACCAGGAGCCCGCTGCTCCTGATACGTCAAGCCTTCCGAAACTGCCTGAGGATTGGACTTGGGCGACCCTCGACCAATTAACTGCTCCGGTCTCTCGCGCCATGCAAAGCGGCCCATTTGGAAGCAACTTGAAGCACTCCGAATTCCAGGAATCTGGAAAGCTGGTAATCGGAATTGACAACGTCCAAGACGGCTATTTCTCGCTAGGGTCGGAGAATCGTATTAGCGACCAGAAATTCGAGGAACTGAAAAAATATCTGGCACGTCCCAAAGACTTGCTTGTAACAGTGATGGCGACGATTGGACGAACGTGCCTTGCGCCGGATGATGTCGAGCCAGCAATCATCACCAAGCATGTCTACCGAATTACGTTGGATCGTGAACTGGTGATTCCTGAATTTGCACACCTCTGCATTTTGGGCTCTCCAATTTGCAGAAAACAAATGTTCCAAAATGCTAGAGGCCAGACAAGGCCCGGATTGAACAAGAAAATTCTACAGGAGATCGCCCTTCCGCTTCCACCTACTAAGGAGCAAGGAGAAATTTTCAACCTTGCTAATCAACTGTTGTCGACAATCGACCCCTTTGCGTCTGACGTCCAGAAGCAAATGAAAAGCGGGGATCGCTTGCGTCAATCGGTCCTCAAAGCTGCATTTGGCGGGAAGTTGGTTCCGCACGATTCGAGTGATGAGCCAGCGGACGCTCTCCTCAGTCGCCTTTCAGATTCGAAGGGGTGATGCACTCATGTCTCTGATCGCTCGAATTGGGACGAGGCAGGTGCGCATATGTCGCGATATCATCGACCGCTACAAAGGGCACGCTTGGATACTTGATCGCGTCCGCGCGAACGTCGAACGATCCTCCGGGCCTGCCTTGAAGGAAATCACGATCGAAGAGTTTTGGCGATGGTATGTGACCGCGATAGCAACGACTTTGACTCGCTCAGCGATTCCCGGAAACCCTATTCAACAACTCATCGAGCAATCTGATCGATACCCAGCACTAAGCTGGTCATCGCTCCAGATGGTGACCGAAAGGGCCACAGAAAAGATTATCTACAAATCCTTTCGGACCGCAGGTCAAGACGCCGACCATGGGGTGATCTTTGGAATGACCATGAAGTCTAGGCAGTTGGCACGAGGCCATAAACTGCTGCAAAACGGGGGTTGGGAGGAAATCCGGCCCCACCTGCAGAAGCTTCAAAGGCGGCGTCAGAGAGCAACGATAGAACGCGACATTGCTCGTCGACTCCTGTTTCTTTCCGGCGTAGGGCCCAAACAAGCGCGCAATATTCTGCAGATGCTAGGTTTGACCAGGTACGAAATTCCGCTCGATAGCCGGGTTTCAGCCTTTCTACGCACCAACCTTAAATTTCCAGTCCATGTTTCTGCAGCGAAACTCGGAAACGAACTGTTCTATTGCGCCGTTCTCGATTGGGTTCAGGCGCTCTGCAAACGAGCGGAGGTGTATCCTACGGTGTTTGACATATGCGCATTCATTCACGGCGATGGCAGCCCAAAAACCAAAAGGCGGGGACATCTCCCGAACTGTAGATCATAAATGAGCAACGACTACATCTCCCTCGTCTCTAAAGTTTGGAATTATGCTCACGTCCTTCGGGACCAGGGCATTTCCTACGGCGACTATGTCGAGCAGATTACCTTCCTACTGTTCCTGAAGATGGACCAGGAACGGACGGAGCTTCTTGGCGAGGGGTCGCGCGTGCCGGCGGCATACCGTTGGGACAAGATGGCGAACCTGGACGGCGATGCGCTGGAACTGCATTACCGCCACGCGCTGGAAGAACTGGCCAAGGAAGGTGGCATCATCGGCACCATCTTTCGCAAGGCGCAGAACAAGCTGAGCGATCCGGCCAAGCTCAAGCGGGTCGTCTCCCTCATCAACGGGGAAACCTGGCTGGGCATCGGCGTCGACGTGAAGGGCGCGATTTATGAAGGCCTGCTGGAGCGCAACGCGGCCGAGGTGAAATCCGGCGCCGGGCAGTACTTCACGCCCCGTCCGCTGATCGACGCCATGGTGAAGTGCATCCGCCCCGACATCCGCGAAACGGTCCACGACCCCGCCTGCGGCACCGGGGGGTTCCTGCTGTCGGCCTATGACTTCATGAAGGACCAATCCCAGGACCGCAAATTGCAACAGAGCCTGCGCGCGGGGCGGATCAGCGGCGTCGACATCGTCGACGAGGTTGTCCGCCTGTGCGCCATGAACCTCTACCTTCACGGCATCGGCAACGGCGAAAGCCCCATCCGTCAGGCCGACGCCCTCGCCGCCGATCCGGGAGACCGTTACAAGGTGATCCTGACCAATCCGCCCTTCGGCAAGAAATCCAGCTATCGGGTGATCGGCGAGGATGGCGACGTGACGACGGAAACGGACGTCTACGAGCGCGACGACTTCAAGTTCACCACCTCGAACAAGCAGTTGAACTTCCTCCAGCACATCATGACCATCATGGAAACGGACGGCCGCGCCGCCGTGGTCCTGCCGGACAACATCCTGTTCGAGGCGGGCGGCGCCGGCGAGGGCGTGCGCAAGCGCCTGTTGCAACAGTTCAACTTCCATACCCTGCTGCGCCTGCCCACGGGCATCTTCTACAAGCAGGGGGTGAAGGCGAACGTGCTGTTCTTCGACAAGAAGCCGGCGCGCGCCGAAGGGGCCTGGACCGACGCCCTTTGGATTTATGATTTCCGCACCAACATGCACTTCACCCTGAAGCAGAACCCGCTGACGGACGCGGACCTGGTCGACTTCGTCGATTGCTACGGCGCCGGAAACCTCAAGGCGCGGAAGGAGACGGAGCGGTTCAAACGGTTCGTCTACGCCGACCTGATCGCCCGCGACAAGACGAACCTGGACATCTTCTGGCTCAAGGACGACAGCCTCGACGACCTCGACAACCTGCCATCGCCCGACGTGATCGCGGCGGAAATCGTCGACAACCTGGAAGCGGCCCTTGAACAGTTCCGCGCCGTGGCGGAGGAGTTGGAGCCGAAGGGGGCGGAGTGATGGGTGTAGGCATCGAGGTTTTGAGGAACGGGATAAACGATCTTCTGGAGAGCCATCCTTCCCTTGAGCCGTTTCAATCAACTATCCAGGGCGCGAAAGGGGCACGACTGCGTCGCTACCTCACGTTTTCGGGACATCCCATCGGGCATGAACACACGCTGAAAACTCACCAGAATATTTGGGTGCGCCGGGATGACGTTCGCTGGAACCGGCTGCGAGATATCGAATGCATTTTGAAGACGGCTGCTGAACTGCGGAACAGTGACGGCGCAAACAGCAATCTATTTGCCGTTCCCGCTTTTCAGGACGCGGACCTGATCAGGTTCAAAATCATCAACCTTTCCCAGGCGGCGCGGGTTATCACAGAGGTGGTGTCATGAAGGATGCACAGAAACAGTCAATTTCTGTACTCACCGAGGGCGCAGTTATTGGAAGTTCCACGTAGGGCAATTTGCTGCCGGAGTTATAGGATTTGAAACAACATCTTTCCGACTTGGATGAACTTCTGCAAAAGGTGAGAAATTCCTTTGTGCGTGAATACATCGGCGAGGCAGTGACGGCCTATCGCGCTGGGGCCTACCGCGCTGCGGTGACCACTACCTGGGTCGCGGTTTGCATCGACATTATTGAGAAGATACGCGAACTCAGTGCGCAGGGTGATAAGAGTGCCCAAGTGATTGAGCAGCGCTTAGACGGCATCAAGCCAGAAGACAAGAACGGAATGCTGGCGTTTGAAAACAGCCTCCTTGACGTCGCCTGCGATGAACTCGAGTTCATTTCCGTTTTGGAGAAGCAACACCTCTTAAGGTTGAAGGAAGATCGAAATATCTGCGTCCATCCAGTTTTTCAAAACGATGGCAAGCAATTTTCAATCGCGCCTGAAGTGGCGCGAATGCACATCGTTCAAGCGTGCAATTTTTTGTTCGTCAACGCCCCCACGATGAGCAAAGCGCGCGTCAAATCAATTTATGACCTGATTACCGAAACAGCTTTTCCTGAAACAGACGAGCAAGCATTTCAGATTTTGTCATCTGAAATTTATCTCGGTCGGGCAAAAGACGTCGTTTCAAGGAATCTGCTCGTCTTGCTCCTTAAAAGGGCGTTCAAAGATGACAACGGGCTTCCCATCACCCTAGCAAATCGCATGATGGCGAGTTTGAATGCGATTGATCGTATCAATCACGGTGTGTTTCAGGCTGTACTGCAAGAGAAGCTTAGCGGCTTTCTCGCTGATGCGAACGACAGATTGTTGAAGCGCTGCTTCCCGTTTCTTGGCAGGTGCCACGGGTTTTGGCCTGCAATTGAAGCGCCGTTAAAGGTGCGAATTGAGCAGCTGCTTTTGAGTTTATCAGCAGATGACGTCATCAGATTCAAGGTGGCGCGAAGCGTTGAAAACATTCCGGACCTACGAAAGAACCTAGTGACGCTTGTTGAAGGTTTCGAGGCTGCTGACAAACTGAAAGTTCTTGCAGGATCACCCTCTCAGGACTTCAAAAATCTCGCTATTGATACATTCACCCAATCTGGAAGCTTTTCTTCGGCTTATACCAACGGAAAAGAATATCTTCTTCCGCACGCAGAGCATTTTGATCTTCAAGATCTTCAGCGAGTCTTGAATGGCGCCGCCAACAATCAAGCATGGAAAGGCATCAATCAAATTCTAAACGCAGGTGGAATTGGAGAGGTTTTTGCGGAACTTTACCAAGTTTCAAAAAAGCTACCCGGCGCTGCACAGATTTGGTCTGATTTTTGGTTGGAGTCGCTTGATGGTCAACATCCATATTCCGAACTTGAAGAACTCTTGGTTCAAGACGGCGTCATAAACAAACCAAAAGATCAAGCTGGCGATGATGCACCTCAGGCGCTACCGGAGGAGAATGATTTAACGGTATCCGACTTGCCTTGAAGTTTGAAGACTTGGCAGATAAGTAGGCCAATGACCGTGTGTGCCCAAACTGTGCCCGGCCAGTTCGGTTTTGATCGGTTTTAACCGGCCTTATTCGGCATATGGCTGCGACAGCGCCCGAACAAGTAGTTGATTTATTTAGATAATTTTCGTTTACGTCTCATTCGTAATGCGAGGGTCGGGTGTTCGAGTCACCCAGGCGGCACCACTCCTCCCCTTATTTCATGATCCAATATCAGGATGTGCGCCGCGCCTGCCCGGGCGGGTTCGCGCAGGTCTTGTGCGGCACCCAAAAGAAAACCGGCCCGCGGGGAGCGGACCGGCGAGGTTTAACAGGGAGGCTGTCGGGGGCGTCCGGGGGAGGGAGGGGAGAGAGACGCCCCGACAATGACCCCACCTTAAGCCGGCGGATCGGTCCGATTCAGTGACCGAAGTCACATTCGGAAAAAATAATTTAAGGGGGGGTGAGGCCGGGGCCCGCGCGCGGCCGCGCCGGGCGGGTCAGTGTTCTTGAAGCTGACGGTAGAAGTTGCGGTCCAGCAGCACGGCCTCGGACAGGGTGCGGCGGCGGTTTTGGGAATCTTCGCGGACCAGAACGTAATGAGGAACGGGCGTGCGTTCGCTGCCGTTGGCGGCGACGACCCAGACCATGCGGGGTTCGTCCACCTTCACGAAACGGGCGCCTAGGTCGATGCGACGCTTCTTCATTGTTCTTCGGTTTCTTGGTCTTCTGTGGGGTGACAGAGGGAGAGCACTTAGCCGCACTACGTAACGCGGCGGTCACCTGCATTTCAAATTAAAAATCGGCCTGAAGGTCGAAAAAAAGGCTTGCCTGCGGAACGGCGGCGATCGGATGTGAAAACGAGCCCGCAGCCGTTGAGCCAACTCGCGTTGCAAAGGTTGGACGGTGTTGCCGGAACGCGGGTACGCGGTCTGGGTTTTCTGCGTGGGCCTATCCGCCGCGGCTGAGGTCGATCGTCGCCCGCGGTACAGGCCCGCACCGCGGCGAGATCTCAACGGCGGCCTCTAATGCCCTGAAGATATTTGGTTAATGACGCTCTTTGTGAATTCGCGAATCGGGTCAATCCACTGCGCGCGTAGTTGCGGGGGCGCGATTCCACCACTGTTGCGGAACGATTTCGCCCGTCACGGGGCCGGGTTCGATCCGCGCAGGCCCGGTCCAGGGGGGCTGGGTCCGGTCAATGCCCGCCTGACCACATGGATAGGAAGCTTTGAATTATCAGAACATTAACCAATTTCCTTCAACAATAACCTTGGGTTCGAGTACAAGTCCGTTGATGCACAAGACCTCTACCGCCGGTGTTTCGGCCGGTCATCGCCTGTTTAACAACGATAGCAGTTGCATGACATCGGCGAGTGGGTAAATTCATTGCATCACGGGTACGGACCGGACCGGCCGAACGGCCTTTCGGCGCCCCCGGGGATCCCGGCGCGGGCCGGGACGGCAGGCCGGAGGGATGACGTCGGCAGTGAACAGGCATGGGGCCAGGCAATGACCCAGGACATCAAAAAACATTCCTATACCATTCCATGTGCCTCCGCGTTCCGTGACGCGGTGACCGATCTGGCGGTGCGGCGGCGGGTCAACGTGGGCGATCTCGCGCGCTCGGTTCTGCTGGTCGTACCGGAAAGCGTGATCCGGGATTTTCCCGATCCGGGCGAACCGGATCAGGACGACCGCGAAACGGTCATTCTCAAATCCGGCACGGCCAAGGGCCGTCCGTGGCGCCGCAAGCCGCGCCTCCAGGTCCGCATGGCGCCCGGGTTCGAGGTCGAATTCATGCGCCGCGCCCTGGCCATCGCCCTGGCCCTGGATCACGGGGAAACCCGGGTGCTTCTGCATGCCGAGGACGCGCCGCCGCCGCAGGAGGCGACCGGGCGGGAGGTCGTCGATCCTGAAGAGATCGTCCGCCTGCGCACCATCGTTTCGGTGCTTTCCTTCGACCCGCTGAACGACGGCGTGCGCTCGCGCGAGGATGCGCTTTACGTCCTCGGCTTTCCGCCGGGCCGCATCCCCGACGGCGAGACGTTGCGCGCACGGTTCCGCATGCTGGCGACCATCCACCATCCGGACAGCCCCCACGGCGACCACCGCCGTATGAGCCAACTCAACAGCGCCATGGATATTCTGAAGCGCGGCGCGGCCTGACCGCGGTCCCGGCCTCCGAGGGGGCCGGGGCGCAACCGGTGCGCTTGCGGAACGAAAATCGCCGACCTTCCGGCCTGAATCCGCGCCGGGTGGGCCATTTTTTCTTGAGGCGGTTCGGCCGTTATGGCCTCATGCCGGCCAGGGACGAGACGCGCCGCCCTGCCGTCCGGCAGCGGCGGACCAACGACATTCAGGACAAGATCATGCGACTAAAGGATAAGGTGGCGCTGGTGACCGGCGCCGGATCGGGCTTTGGCGAAGGCATCGTGCACCGCTTTGCCGAGGAAGGGGCGCAAGTCGTCGTCGCCGACATCGACGGGGCGGCGGCGGAACGGGTGGCCAAGGACATTCAGGCCCGCTCGTTCCAATGCGACGTGTCCGACAGTGCCCAGGTCAAGGCCATGGTGGAGGCCACCGTCGGCTGGCACGGCCGCCTCGACATTCTGGTCAACAACGCCGGCATCGCCCAGAAGCGCGGCCCCATGCTGGGCGTCAGCGAGGCCGAGTTCGACCGTATCTACGCCGTCAACGTGAAGAGCATCTATCTCGCGGCGATCCATGCCGTGCCACAGATGCGGGCCCAGGGCGGCGGGGTCATCCTCAACACGGCCTCGACCGCCGGCGTGCGCCCGCGCCCGGGCCTGACCTGGTACAACGGCTCCAAGGGCGCGGTCATCACCCTGACCAAGTCCATGGCGGGGGAACTGGCGGCGGACAAGATCCGCGTCTGTGCGATCAACCCCGTGCTGGGGGCGACGGGCCTGACCGCCGACTTCATGGGCGGGGACAGCCCGGACCTGCGCGCCCAGTTCAACACCACCATTCCGCTCGGCCGTATGTCGACACCCCGGGACGTCGCCAACGCGGCCCTGTTCCTGGCCTCGGACGAGGCCGAGTTCCTGACCGGCGTGTGCCTGGAGGTCGACGGCGGGCGCTGCATCTAGGCATCCGCCGCCGCCACAACCGCAACAGGGGGAGGATTCATCCATGCCCGACAACAAGCCGCGCCTGCTGGTCGCCCGCATCTTTCCCGAGGATGTCATGGCCCGCGCCGCCCGCGACTATGACTGCATCGTCAATACGGAAGACGCCAACTGGTCGGGGGCGGACGTGATCGCCCGCGCGGGCGGCGTCGACGCGATCCTGACCAGTGCGCGCACCAAATACCCGGCCGAGGTCATCCAGGGCCTGCCGGCGAACGTGCGCATGCTGGCGACCTTTTCCGTCGGCTATGAGCATATCGACCTTGCCGCCGCCAAGGCGCGGGGGCTGGTCGTCACCAACACGCCGGACGTGCTGACCGAGGCCGTCGCCGACATCACCATCCTGCTGCTGCTGGCGGCGTCGCGGCGGGCGCGCGAAGCCTTCGAGATGCTGTCGGGCGACCAGTGGCTGAAGATCGGCGGCTGGCGGCCGACCCAGTTTCTCGGCACCGGCGCCCAGGGCAAGGTGCTGGGCATCCTCGGCATGGGCCGCATCGGGCGTGCGGCGGCGGCCCGTGCCCGGGCCATGGGCATGACGATCCACTACCACAACCGCTCGAAACTGGCGCCCGACCTGGAACAGGGGGCGGTCTATCACGACACGCCGCAGTCGCTGCTGAAGGTCGCGCAGTTCCTGTCGATCCATTGCGAATCGACGCCGGAAACGCGCCACCTAATCGACACCCACGGCATCGCCCTGATGCCCGAAGGGGCGATCATCGTGAATACGGCGCGCGGCGACATCATCGATGACGACGCCCTGATTCCGGCCCTGGAATCCGGGCGCATCGCGGCGGCCGGGCTCGACGTGTTCGCGGGCGAACCCGACGTCGACAAACGCTACTTCACCACCAAGAACGCGTTCATCCTGCCGCATATCGGCAGCGCCACGGTGGAAACCCGCAACGCCATGGGGTTCCGCGCGCTGGACAACCTGGACGCCTTCTTCCGGGGCGAGGCGCCGGCCGACCGGCTGGCCTAGCGGCAAGACCGGGGCGGACACATCCGGCATGTCATTCCCGCGAAGGCGGGAATCCAGGCTTCGGGAACGGCTGGACCCCCGCCTTCGCGGGGGTGACGGTTGGAATTGAGATTAGGTCGATCGCAAATGAAAAACCGCCCGGGGCGTGGCGCCGCCGGGCGGTTTTCTTGTTTCCCCAGGGGAGGAAGGGGGTCGGCTACTCGCGGTTGCCGAAGAACTGCAACATGAAGATGAACATGTTGATGAAGTCCAGGTAGAGCGTCAAAGCGCCCATGATGGCCTTCTTTTCGTGCGTTTCCGAATGGTCGCCCTCGGCGTAGATCGCCTTGATCCGCTGCGTGTCGTAGGCGGTCAGGCCGGCGAAGATCAGCACGCCCAGGATCGAGATCACAAAGTGAAGCGCGGACGATTCCAGGAAGATGTTGACCACCGAGGCGATCAGGATGCCGATCAGGCCCATGACCAGGAAGGTGCCGAAACCGGACAGGTCCTTCTTGGTCGTATAGCCGTAAAGCGACAGGCCCGCGAAGGCGGCCGAGGTGATGAAGAACACCCGGACGATGCTTTCGCCGGTGAAAGCGAGGAAGATGTAGCTGAGCGACAGGCCCATCAAGCCCGCGTAAACCCAGAACAGGGTCTGCGCCGTCGCGGCCTTCATGCTGTGGATGCGCGCCGACAGGAAGAACACGAAGCCGAGCGGTGCCAGCATGACGACCCAGCGCAGGGCCGTGCCGTGAATCGCGTTCATCAGCTCGCCCGAGGTCGAGGCGGCGAAGGCCACCGCACCCGTGAGCGCCAGGCCGATGCACATGTAGTTGTAGACGCGCAGCATGTAGCTGCGCAGGCCGACGTCGATCCCGGCGGCGGCCTGCGCATGGTCCATGCGCGCGGTCTGCAGCCGGAACCTATCGTTCTGACCCATAGCCATTGATATTCTCCTTTTACACTTCCCTAATCGGGTGGCCGTCCTTGTGACACTAGCGGCCCTGCCCGGTGAAACCTGTGAATTTCCCTGTGCCTAATATGGCAGCGAATACCGGAAATTCAACTGTTACCGGGGGCGCCACACAGGTTTTACGTACGATTTCGGCGCCGGCAATCCCGTCACTGGTTGCGCAGGTGGGGCATGGCCTTCTGGCCCATGGCCCGCCAGGTTCCGTACAATCCCATGACCAGGGTCACGGCGAGACAGAACGCCGCCGTGATCAGGGCGGCGGGCGCATCGAACGCCCAGTCGCTTTTCATCAGGTAAACGACGATGCCCCAGGCCGCCGCTGTGCCCACGGCGGCCCCGATCGCCGCCGTCAGCAGGCCGAGGGCGCCGTATTCCAGGAGATAGCCGCCGAGCACCCGGCCGCGCCCGGCGCCCAGCACCTTGAACACCACGGCGTCGTAGACCCGGCGCCGATGGCCGGCGGCGATGGTGCCGGCCAGGACCAGGGCCCCGGCCGCGATGGTGATGGCGGCCACGCCGCGCACGGCCCAGCTGACGCCTTCCATGATGCGTGCGGCCGCCTCCAGGGCTTCGCGCACGCGGATGGCGGAGATGTTGAGGAAGCGGTCGGCGACCGTGCGCTCGATGGCGTCCTCGGCGGATGGCGGCGCCTCGACCGCGGCGATATGGCTGTGCGGCGCCCCTTCCAGGGTGCCGGGGGCGAAGATGATGGCGAAATCGAAGCGCAGCGACCGCCAGTCGATGCGGCGCAGGCTGGCGATTTCGGCGGTGACCGGGCGGCCCAGGATGTTGAGGGTCAACGTGTCGCCCAGGCCGACGCCGAAGCCCTTGGCCAGATTGGCGTCGAGGGAGATCAGCGGCGGGCCGGCGTAATCCTCGGGCCACCATTGGCCGGCCGTGATCTCGCTCGCCTCCGGGCGCGCGGCCGCATAGGTCAGGGCGCGGTCGCCGCGGATCGCCCATTGGCTGTCGGGCGGGACCGTGACCTGATCCACGGGCGTGCCGTTGATATGGGTGATGCGGCCGCGCAAGCTGGGGACGCGCTGCAGGTGGGCGGCCCCCGCCACGCCCATCACGGCGGCGTCGAAATCGGCGACCTGGTCCGGCTGGATGTCGAGAAAGAAGAAGGCCGGGGCCTGGTCCGGCAGGCGTTCGCTGACCTGGCGGGTCATGTTGGCGTCGATCAGGGCGACGGCGACCAGCACGGCCAAGCCCAGGCCCAACGACGTGACGACGCTGGGCACCATGCTGTCGGGCCGCCCCAGGTTGGCGACGACCAGGCGCAGCCGCGCCCCCGGCGGGCGCGTGCACGCCCGCGCCGTCCGGCCGACGGCCCAGGCGGCGGCGCGCAGCACGGCCAGGAACAGGATCGCGCCGCCGACGAACCAATAGGCGAACCAGCGGTCCGCCGCCGTGGCGACGGTCAGCGCCGCCAAGGCGGCAACGCCCAGGCCCATCAGGACAAGATAGGCAAGCCGGGGCCGGCGGTTCGCCGGGGCGACCCGGTCGCGGAACAGGTCGCCGGCCCGGACGTCCCGCGCGCGGGCCAGCGGCCATAGTGCGAAGGTCACGGCCGACAGCATGCCGAAGGCCGCCGCCGTGGCCAATGCAGTGGGATAGATGCCGGGTTCGGGGGCCACGGGCAGCAGCCCGCCGAATGCCGCCACGCCGAACCAGGGCAGGGCCGCCCCCAGAACAAGGCCCAGCGCCACGCCCCCCGCCGCCAGGATAGACACCTGGATCAGGTAGATCGTGAAGATCAGCCGCCCGGGCGCACCCAGGCATTTCAGGGTCGCGATGGTCGTCGCCCGCTGGTCCAGGTATCCGGCGACGGCGTTGGTGATGCCGATGCCGCCGACCAGCAGCACCGTCAGCCCGACAAAGCCCATGAACAGGGTCAGGCGTTCGACGAAGCGGCGCACGCCGGGGGCGGCCTCGTCCGCCGCGCGGATGCGCCAGCCGGCGTCGGGGAATTGTTGCTTCAGGTCTTCGATGAAGGTGGGGACGGCCACCCCTTGGGGCAGCATCACCCGGTGGTGGTAGCGGATCTGGCTGCCCGGCTGGACCAGTCCCGTGGCCGGCAGGGCGTCCAGGGACACCATGAAGCGGGGGCCGAAGGAAAACACGCTGGCGACGCGGTCGGGTTCTTTCCTGATGACGGCGCGGATCTCGAATTCCGCCTCGCCCACGCGCACGCGGTCGCCGACCTTGGCGCCCAGGCGGGTCAGCAGGTTGCCGTCCACGGCGGCCCCCCAGGCGCCGGCCCGGCTTTCCAGGATTTGGCCGAGCGGCAGGGCCGGGTCCGTGACCAATTTTCCCGCCAGGGGATAGGCATTGTCCACCGCCTTCAGCTCGGCGAGGGAGCGCCGAGCCTGGGGGTCGAGCGGCCGCGCCATGGTGCGCATTTCCACCGTGTCGGCGCGCGCCCGGGCATGGGCGTCGAGATAGGCAAGCTGCGCCGCGTCGGCGGCGCGGTGGGTCAGGCGCAGGTCGACGTCGCCGCCCAGCAGTTTCGTGCCGTCCCGGTCCAACCCGGCGACGAAGGATCGGGACAGGGAATTCACGGCGGCGATCGCCGTCACGCCCAACACCAGACAGGCCAGGAAAATGCCGAGCCCGCGCAACACCCCGCCGGGCCCGCCCCTGAGGTCGCGCCAAGCCAGCCGCCAGGCAAGGGCGATGCCCATGGGGATCAGTCCCCCGCCAGGCGCAGGGCGGTCCGGTCGCCCGCGACCAGGCCGTCGCGGATGGTCAGCATGCGCCCGCAGCGTTCGGCCAGGGATTTTTGGTGGGTGACCAGCAGCAGGGTGGTGCCGAGGCGTTCGTGCATGCCGAACAAAAGATCGATGATCTGGTCGCTGGTATGTTCGTCCAGGTTGCCCGTGGGCTCGTCCGCCAGCAGCAGCTTGGGCGATCCGGCGAAGGCGCGGGCGAGCGCCACGCGCTGCTGCTCGCCGCCCGACAGCTGGCCCGGATAATGGCTGGTGCGGTGGCCCAGGCCGACGGCGGAAAGTTCTTCCGCCGCGCGGTCGAAGGCATCGCCGCGCCCGGCGAATTCCAACGCCACGGCGACGTTTTCCAGCGCCGTCATGGTCGGGATCAGGTGGAAATCCTGGAACACGATGCCCAGGTTGTCGCGGCGGAAACGGGCCAGGCCGTCCTCGTCCAGGGCCGTCAGGTCATGGCCGGCGACGGCGACCTCGCCGCCCGTCGCCTGTTCCAGGCCGCCCAGGACCATCAGCAGCGACGTCTTGCCAGACCCGGAGGGACCCACGATGCCCAGGGTCTCGCCCGCTCCGACGGTCAGGTCGATGCCTTTTAGGATATTGACCTCACCGGCTTCGCTCTCCAGGGTAAGACGCAGGTCGCGCGTCCGTACCGCGGGCGCCGCCGGGCCGGTCTTTCCATTCGGATGAGCATCCATGCAATCGTTCCGCCGCCGTTTGTCTATCATGGGATATGTGCGCAAGGCCGCGAATGTCAACGCGGCGGCTGCCATTCTGTTGGCGTTGCTGTGGGGGGGGGCGGCCGCGAACGCGGCCCCGCCGCTCCGCCTTCTTGTCCTGGGCGACAGCCTGACCGCGGGCTACGGCCTGACGGCGGAAGACGGGTTCACGGCGCAATTGCGGGCGGCGTTGAAGGATGCCGGGCGCGACGTCGTGGTCCTGAACGCCGGCGTGTCCGGCGACACCACGGCCGGCGGACGGGCCCGCATCGGCTGGGCGCTCGGCGACAAGCCCGATGCGGTGATTGTCGAACTGGGCGCCAACGACGGCCTGCGCGGCCTCGATCCCAAGGCGACCTTCGATAACCTGGACGCCATCATCGCCGACATCCGCCGGGCCGGCCTGCCGGTGCTGCTGACCGGCATGCTGGCCCCGCCCAACCTGGGCCGCGACTATGCGGGCGATTTCAACGCGGTTTTTCCGCGCCTCGCGGAAAAACACGACGTATTGTTCTATCCCTTCTTTCTGGCGGGTGTCGCGGCCAAGCCCGACCTCAACCAGGACGACGGCATTCACCCCAACCCCAAGGGCGTCGAGGCCATCGTCGCGCGCATCCTGCCCTATGTGCTGGACCTTCTGGCGCGGGTGAAGACGAAAGCGGGGGCGTTATGACCGGCTTCAAGCATGCCCATGCGGGCGGGGCGGACTGGGCCGAGGTCGCGCGCGATTGCGCGCGTCAGCTCGACCCCCTCCCCGAAGGCGCCAACCTGGGGTTTCTCTACGTCACCGATGCGCTGGCCGACGATCTGACGTCGATCCTTACCTTCCTGCGCCAGACCTCGGGCGTCGAGGACTGGGTCGGCACCGTCGGCATGGGGATCTGCGCGGGGGCCCAGGAATATCACGACGAGCCGGCGGCGGCCGTGCTGCTGGGCGCGTTTCCGGCGGAGTCGTTCCGCGTGTTTCCCGTCCTGCGCGGCGGGCTCGGCGACATGCCGGCGGGCCTGCGCGGCTGGGTCGACGGCGGGGCCGCGCCCTTCGCCGTGGTCCACGGCGATCCCTACAACCATCGCCTGCCCGAGCTTTTGGAAGAGGCGGCGAGCGGCCTGTCGTCGTTCCTGGTCGGCGGGCTGACGGCGTCGCGCGGCAGCGGTCCGCAGATCGCGGGGACGATCGCCAAGGGCGGGGTTTCGGGGGCGCTGTTCGGGCCCCAGGTCCAGGTCGCGACCGGTCTCAGCCAGGGCTGCACGCCCGTGGGCGAACCGCGCCAGGTGACCGAGGCCGAGGACAACATCATCATGTCCATCGACGGAAAGCGGGCACTCGACGTCATGAAGGCCGACATCGGCGAGCTTCTGGCGCGCAATCTGGAGCGGGTCGCGGGATACATCCATGCCGCCTTCCCCGTGCCGGGCTCCGACACCCGGGACTATCTGGTGCGCTCGCTGCTCGGCATCGACGTGGACCGCGGCTGGGTCGCCGTCGGCGGCGAGGTCGCGGCCGGCGACCGCGTCATGTTCGTGCGCCGCGATCCGATCTCCGCCGAACAGGATTTGGCCGACATGGTCAACGGCCTGAAGGCGCGCCTGCCGTCCCCGCCCCGGGGCGGGCTGTATTTTTCCTGCGTCGCGCGGGGCCCCGGCATGTTCGGCGCGCCCGGCAAGGAAATGGCCCTGATCGTCGAACGCCTGGGCGACATTCCCTTGGTCGGTTTCTACGGCAACGGCGAGATTTCCAACGCCCGGCTGTACGGCTATACGGGCGTGCTGGCGCTGTTCCTTTAGGCTCGGCCCATGCCTGCGAATCGGCGCGGGTTAGCCGCCGGTTTTTCTCCGCCGCCACGATCCTGACGCATTTACGTTTCAGCGTTCACCTCAAGGAATGCGGCGGCGCGCGAAGCGTTCGGGGGTATTCGGGCGCATGCGGCTGGACAACCCCGGCCCCGCGCCATAGAAGCGAAGGCGAGGGAACGGCGCCGTCTGTTCCGGGAAGCCAACAGCCAAGGAGGCCGCGTCATGCGCCTTTTCGTCGGATTGGACCTGCCCGAAGACCTTCGTCTCACCCTTGGCCTGCTGCGCGCCGGCATCAACGGGGCGCGCTGGGTTCCCCCGGAAAATTTCCACATCACGCTGCGCTTCATCGGCGAGGCCGACCGCCATCAGGCGGCCGACCTGGACGACGCCCTGGCCGACATCGACATGCCCGCCTTCGACCTGGCCTTCCGTGGGGTCGGCAGTTTCGCCTCGCGCGGGCGGCTCAGGGCGATCTGGGCCGGGCTGGAGCCCTCGGGCGCCCTCGCCCATCTGCATGACAAGGTGGAACGCGCGTCGATCCGCGCCGGTTTCGCCGTGGAACAACGCAAGTTCAAGCCTCATGTCACCCTGGCCCGGCTCAAGAACACGCCGGAGGTTGCCGCGCAGAGGTTTCTCGAAGACCACGCCGGATTCACCGCGCGGCCCTTCACGGTGGCGCGCTTCGTGCTGTTCGAAAGCACGCTGGGCGGCGAAGGCGCCCATTACACGCCGATCTGCAAATATCCGCTGGGCACCTTCGATTACGGCGATTTCGAGGATCTGGCCGCCGATTACGCCGACAGCGAGGTCTAGCAAGCTATCCTTCGAGGTTAGAGAGCCCGCTACGTGTGTAGGGGGTGCAGGCTATAGGTTGACCGGGACGGCGGATGGACGTTTTCAACAACCGTGAGATCGCAATCCTCTTTTGGGCTGGCGTGCTGGCCGTGTGGGTTCTTTCAAAGTCGGGAGTGTGGGAGAGCTTCAAGAACCTTCTCAAGGCGTTCTGCAATTGGAAGATCTGTCTGCCGACATCGTTACTGGCGGCTTACGTCGCTGTCGTGGCCTTCAGCCTCTCCGCGTTGGGGCTTTGGGATATGGGCCAACTAAAGAACACTGTCGTTTGGACGACATTTGCAGGCTTCGCAACCATGTGCCGGATAGGGACGAATGGAGAGAATCCGCACCTCCTGCGAAAATGGATCACGGACAACCTGAAGGTCACGGTCGTTGTCGAGTTCGTTGTCGCTTTGCCAACCTTCCCGCTGCTGGTCGAGATCGTCTTCGTGCCCGTGGTGACAGTGCTGGTGGTGGTGCATGCCTACGCCGAAACTCGCGAGGAACATGGGCAAGTGGTGACGTTCCTCTCCTGGGTACTCTCCTTCATCGGCTTGGGGCTGATCGCGTTCGCGCTTTACGTTATTGCCACGGACTTCAATGCCTTTGCCACAGTTCAGACTGGGAAGGACTTCTATACGCCGCCGCTGCTTTCCCTTCTGACTATTCCCTTCTTCTTCGCACTGTACGTCGTGATTTCCTACGAGAACGCGTTCACCCGCCTCGAAATCATGAAGTTGGAACCCCCGCTACGGTCTTACGCCAAGTGGCGTGCGATGCTGATGTTCCGTCACCGCGTCGATCTGCTCACGCGCTGGCTGCGGGACGCGCGTCCGGTCTCCTTGCCGGACAAGGTGGCGGTGCGGGAGTCCATGCGTCAGGTATGGGAGTTGTGGCGGCGGGAACGGAATCCGCCGACTGTAGACCCTGCCGATGGTTGGTCGCCTTATGACGCGATCAAGTTCCTCGAAGGCGAGGGACTAGGGACTGGCGACTATCATGGTTCAATGGGCGACTGGTTTGCTGGCTCGCCCTTTCTTGAAATTGGGGGCGGGGTTTTCAAGGATAACATTGCTTATTACGTCGAAGGTAGGGAGCGTGCAGCAACTCGACTCAAGCTCATAATGAACGTCAACAACCCAGACGATCCATCACAATGTGAGGCGAAATTTCGCGAGTTGGCTGTGGTTTTGGCAAGTGTGGGAGTCCTGGGCGAGGGCGTGGCAAATGTCGTGGCGGGTCTATTCGAGCAGGACGAAGCAGAGGCAATGATCGGCGACAAGCGGATCAAGCTGAGTCGGAACGATTGGGAACGAGGCTACACGCGGCGGTTCGAGATTGAACACCTATTCGGAAACGCTGACTTGGTCACGTCTCTCGGATGAGATACGGCAGCCGCATCATGTCGTCGAACACGCATTCGGCCCCGGCGTCCATCAAGGTCCTGGCGTAACCCGCAACCTCGCGCGCGTGGGACGCCCCGGCGAAACCCAGCACCCGCATGCCCGCCCGCCGGGCCGCCGTGACGCCGGCGGTGGAATCCTCGATCACCAGACAGTCCTTGGGTGCCCGGCCCATGGCGTTGGCGGCGTGCAGGAACAGGTCCGGTTCCGGCTTGCCGCGCTTGACCATGGCGGCGGAAAACAGGTGCGGCGTGAAGAACGGCAGCAGGCCGGAAAGGCCCAACGTCGTTTCCATCTTCACGATCGGGCCGGACGACGCGACGCAGCGGTCGTGGGAAAGGCCCCGCACCATGTCCAGCACGTCCGGCATGGGCTTCAATTCGCGCTCGAAGGCTTCCCGGTCCTTGACCTTCAGGGCTTCGATGAAGTCATCCGGCAGATCGACGCCTTCGCCGCGCACCAGGTTGACGATATCGGTCATCCATTTGCCGGTGAAGCGTTCGCGGCACTGTTTGGCGGTGACCGGATAGCCGTGGGCCGAGAGATGCGCGGCCAGGACGCGCGACGCGATCATCTCGCTGTCCACCAGCACGCCGTCGCAGTCGAATATCAGAAGCATGGATCGCTCACCGAATGAGAGGAGGGGCGGCGCAGGTGTACGGGCAGCGGCCGTTGTTTGTAAAGAACGCATCGCGCCTGACCGCTTTGGATCAACGCGCCAGATCGGTTTCGCGGATGTGGTCGAGCAGGCCCCGGGACGCGGCCTCGATCATGTCGAGCACCGTTTCGAACCCGTTGCCGTCGCCGTAATAGGGATCGGGCACTTCCGTCAGGCCAAGTTCGGGCGCGAAGGCGAGGAACAGGTGCAGGCGGTGTTCCCGTCCCTTGGGCGCCATCTGGGCGAGCGCCGCATGATTGCGCCGGTCCATGGCGAGCAGGTAGTCGAAGTCCATGAAATCCTGGGCCCGGGTCTGGCGGCCGCGCAGGTCCGACAGGTCGACGCCCCGGCGCCGGGCGGCGGCTTGCGCACGGTCGTCCGGCGGCGCGCCGATGTGCCAGCCGCTGGTGCCGGCGGAATCGGTGGCGATCACGCCGTCCAGGCCCTCCCGGCGGACAAGGTCGCGGAACACGCCCTCGGCCGTGGGCGAGCGGCAGATATTGCCAAGGCAGACGAACAGAACGTTGACCAGGGCACCGCCCTCTTTGTTAAGTGGTGGCGAAAACAGTCAAGGGCGCAGCATAGCGCGCGGCGGGGAGCCACAACAACCATGCCCAGATCAGCAGCGTCCGGCGCGCCGGAATCCATCGTCATCCTGACGGGGGCGGGCATCTCCAAGGAATCGGGGCTCGCGACCTTCCGCGATGCGGACGGCATCTGGGCGCGCCACCGGATCGAGGACGTGGCCACGCCCGAAGCCTATGCCCGCGACCCGGAACGGGTGCTCGGCTTCTACAACGCCCGGCGCCGGGGTGCGGTCGCCGCCGACGTGCGGCCCAACGCGGCGCATCTCGCCCTGGCCCGGCTGGAAGCCGAATGGCCCGGCGCGGTCACGGTCGTGACCCAGAACATCGACGACCTGCACGAGCGGGCGGGCAGCCGCAACCTGATCCACATGCACGGCGAATTGCTGAAGGCGCGCTGTACCGCGTGTTCCGGGGTGCATCCCTGGCGGGACGACATCACCCTGGACCATGCCTGTCCGGCCTGCGCGTCCCTGGGCACCCTGCGCCCCAATGTGGTGTGGTTCGGGGAAATGCCGCTCGGCCTGGACGCCATCGATGCCGCCCTGGCGGGCTGCGCGTTGTTCATCTCCATCGGTACGTCGGGCAACGTCTATCCGGCGGCGGGGTTCGTGCAGCATGTGCGGATGCGGGGCGGGGTGCGAACGGTGGAATTGAACCTGGAACCCAGCGAGGGCGCCACCCTGTTCGAGCAGGCGCGCTACGGTCCCGCGTCGGAAATCGTGCCGGCCTTCGTCGATGACGTGTTGGCAGAGGGGCTTGCCGCCGCAGGCTAGCTTTTGTTGACCAGACGCACGCCGTCGAAATCCTCGAGCTTCTCCGCGTCGATGATCTGATGGATCAGGTTGCCGTAGGTCTTGGGGATTTCCGAATACTGGGTCAGACGCGTCGCCAGGTGGCGGGCGTCCGGGTCGCGGCCCTGGCCGCGCATCTCGAGGCGCGCCTGGCGGAAGTCCAGATAGGCCGGATGGGTGTTCAGGTTCAGCATGTAATGACCGACGCCCTCGCTCAGGTCAGCATACTTCACGATCTTGAAGCCGTTGGCCTTTTCCGGCTCCAGCCCTGGGGTGTCGGGGTTGTAGGTGCGCACGCCGAACAGGTTGTTGGCGTCGCGCGCGAACCGCGAGGTGCCCCAGCCGCTTTCCAGCGCCGCCTGGGCCAGCACCATGGAGGCGGGGATGACGTCGACGCGCCGTCGCAGGGTCGCCACGTCGCCGGGCGTCACGTTGTATTTTTCCCAGATGTATTCGGGGACGTCCTTGGCCGGGCCGGCGGCGTGGCGGCGCTCGGCGCGGATGCGGGCGTTCTCGCGGGCGACCAGCGGCAGGGCGATCTTGAGGAAGGCCTGTTTCTTGGCGCCGAGATCAAGCATGTCCAGGTCGGTCGTGATGCGGGCCGCGAACACCGGCGGCACCACGCCGGTCCTGCGCACCTTGTCGAGGGACACGGCATGCAGCGGGTCATGGGGCAGGGCAGCCAGGGATTGTGTCTGGTTCTGGACCTGCATCCGGACGCCGCGGTCGGTGATGTCGAAGGCGATCCCGGCGGCGGCCAGCAGAAGGGCGGTAAGCCCCGCCGTGGCGGTCCAATGCACCGGGGTCAGGCGCTGCAGGCATGCGGTCATGTTCATCACTTTCCTGTGTGGCCAAGATGTGTGCGGCCCGCGGGCGTTGCAAGGCCTTATCGTCCTTGCCATGTTTGGGCGGCGGCTTCTTGAATGCCCCGGAATGGGTGCGGCATCAGGGCCGTATTGGGGCCATTCCGTGGCAACTTGTAACAGAAAGCGGCCGCCTGTCGTCGATCGCCGTTCTACCGGCCACCGCAGGGCGGCAGGGACAGAAGATAGGCGACGAGATCACGGCGCGCCCGATCGTCCTTGATGCCGTCATAGGTCATGGTGGTGCCGGGCACGACTCCCAACGGGTCGGCAAGGAACCGGTCGAGGGTCTGGGCGTTCCAGGTGAACCCCGCGGCCCGCAGGGCATCGGAATATTCGAACCCGGAAAGGCCCCCGGCCCGCCGGCCGTTGAGCCCGCAATGGCGCGGGCCGACGCGGTCATGGGCAACGGCGTGACAGGCCAGGCAGCGTTCGTAAACCTGTTTGCCGCGGGCGGGGTCCGGGGCAACGGTGGCCGGTGCCGGGGGCGCGGCGGCGATAACCGCCGCCGCCAGCGGTCCGGCCCAGGCCCGGCGAAGGGCGGCGCGGGCGCGGTCGGCGGCCCCCTTTCGGGGACCGCCACCGGCTGCGCCGAAGGGGGTGCGGCGCGCGGGCATTACGATACGAAGGCCACGGGAACGGGATTCTGGCCCAGGGCGTTGCGCAGCACCGCCCAATGCATGGCCTCGTCGCCGAGGATGCTGGCCGCCGCCTTGGCCAGATCGCGGTTCTGGAACAAGGGTACGGCGCCCAGGTAGGCGCTGACCGCGCCCTTTTCCAAACCGGCGGCGAAGCCCAGCACGTCGTTCTGGGACTTCAACTGGTCGACCGGGAAGTCATAGGCCTTTTTCGCGTCCACGGGCGTGCCGCCGAGCGACCGTACGGTCTTGGCCAGGACATCCGCGTGTTCCTTGTGGTGGCCCTGGAACTGTACGGCGAGGTCCAGCACCGGTTTCTGCAGCAGTCCGCTTTCGGCCCCCACCTGATAGGCGGCGATGGCTTCCAGTTCGGCCCCGAGGGCGGTGTTCAGGATCGAGACGTCGGCGGCGCTGGCGCTGCTGCCGGCGGCGGCGCTTTCGCATCCGGCAAGCATGGCGACGGCGGCGGCCGACAGGGTCAGGGTGCCGGCGCCGCGCAGGAAGCTGCGGCGGGGCAGGATCAGGCCGCTGTCGGTCTCGGCCAGGGGGGTGGCTTGGATATCGGTCATGATGGTCTCCTTTTTGGTTGGGTTGGGGGGTTTGAACCTGGACAAAGGGGTGGCGTTGACGCCCGATGGGGCGCCGGGACATCAGGAAAATTCCTGAAAGGTCAGCCGGGCGTGGGTGTCAGGCGGCCGAGAACCCCGTTGACGATGCGGTCGCAGCGCGCGCCGGCGAAGGGATGGACATCCTGCAGGGCGCTACCGGCATCCCGGTCGAGCAGATCGCGCAGCCGCGCCCGCGCCCGGTGGAACCGGGTGCGGACCGTCGACGGCGGAATGCCCAGCATGTCCGACGTTTCATCGACGGAAAATTCCTCGATCCCGCGCAGGACGAAGACCGTCCGGAAGTCCTCGGGCAACTGGGCGATGGCGGCTTCGAGATAGCGGCGGATCTGATCCCGCGCCGCGTCCTGTTCCGGCGTGGTGGCCTGGGCGGCCAGCCCGCCCGCCGGGCGCAGATGGGCGGCCATGGAGATCACGTTTTCCATCGTATCCAATGGTTCGGTCATGCGGGTTTTCCTGCCGCGGTTGTGGACTTCATGAAGGGCGATCTTGACCAGCCAGGTCGACAGCCGCGCCCGTCCGTCGAACCGGTCGATCGCCCGGAACGCCTTGATGTAGGTTTCCTGGATGACGTCCTCGGCATCGGCGTCGCTGGGCACAAGGTTGCGGACAAAGCGGTAGAGCAGCCGGTTATGGGCGCGCATGATGGCTTCGAACGCCGCGTGGTCGCCGGCGCGGGCCCGGCCGATGACGGCCTCCGTCACCGTGACGTCTTTGTGAACGGGCTTCCCGGCGCTGTGCATTGAATTTCGTCCTCAGGCGGTTAACTGTGTCTGGTCGTTGGACGCGGCCGGGCGTGAAAAGGTTCCCGCCTTTTTTTCAGATCATGCGTGGCGGCCCGCATCGCAATGACATTTATCCGCCGCAACGGTGCGGGAGGGCCGGCATGGGATCGGAAAATCTGGAAACGGTGCTTGCGCGGGCCCGCGCCTGCACCACCTGCGCGGGGCATCTGCCGCTCGGCCCCCGGCCCGTGGTGCGCATGGCGCCCTCGGCGCGGGTGCTGATCATCGGCCAGGCGCCGGGCACCAAGGTTCATGCCTCGGGCGTGCCCTGGGACGACAAGTCGGGGGAGCGGCTGCGCGACTGGCTGGCGGTCGGCCCCGACGTATTTTATGACGAAACCCGCATCGCCATCATGCCCATGGGTTTCTGTTATCCGGGGCGCGCCCCCAAGGGCGGCGACAATCCGCCGCGCCCGGAATGCGCGCCGCAGTGGCACGGGGCCCTGCGCGCCTTGCTGCCCGAGGTTCGTTTGACCCTACTGATCGGCACCTACGCCCAGAAATACCATCTGGGCCCCCGCGCCCCCGCGACCATGACCGAAACGGTCGCGCGTTGGCGCGACTTTCTGCCGGATTACCTGCCGACCCCTCATCCCAGTTGGCGCACCACCCATTGGATGACCAAGAATCCCTGGTTCGAATCGGACCTGCTGCCGGATCTTCGGCGCGTCGTGGCCAAGGCCCTGGCCTGATGGGGCGGCCCCGCCGCGGGGGGTGCCAGGGGTCTTGACGCCGGGGGCGGGGGGCGCGATGCTTATTCGATAAGTTCATCGACTTGAACTTGTTTTGCGAACGCGCCAGGGAACGGGACGGGAATCCCTTGGAACACATCGCCGCATCGGACATCCTGCGCCGCCTGGAATTCGACAATCCCTGGTGGGCCTTCCGCTCGGGCACGCGGGTACGCTTCCGCCACCCGCCGCAGCGGGGGTTCGCCCGCGATTTCGCGGCCCGCGCCCTCGACCCCGCGCTCGACGTGCCGCTGATCGCCGCCGGCCCGCCGGGGGCCGGCAAGACCATCGTTCTGCGCCAGACCCTGGCCGCCGTGGTCCGCGCCGGTGTGTCGCCCATGCGCATCGCCTATCTGTCCTTGGGCGCGCCCGTGTTTTCCGGCGAGGACCTGGCGGCCCTGGCCGACCGGGTGCTCGACCGCTTCGCCTACGGCCGCGACGAAAAGGTGTTCCTGTTCCTCGACGACCTGGATTACGTCGCCGACGGGGTGGGTCAGCTGGCGGCCCTGCAATCCCGCCTGCCCAATGCACGGCTGATCGCCGGCCTGTCGTCGGGCGCCCCGCGCCTGACCCCGGGACGCGCCGGCGTCGACGGCGGCGCCGTCGAGGTCCGCATCTTGCCGCCGCTCAGCTTTGCCGAATTCATGGGCTTCCGGCGCACGGACGCGGGCGGCGTGCTGCCCGAGGCCGGGTCGTCCCTGCCGCTCGACACGAGACGGATCGCGGCTCTCAACGACGAATTCGCGCGTTATGTCGCGTTCGGCGGCTTTCCCTCGGGCATTGCCGCCAAGCGCGAGGACGAAGCGCCCCCGGCCCTGGTCCGCGACGCCCTGCTGCACGATGTCCTGCACCGCGACCTGGCAGCCTTCGCCGGGGTGATCGAACCGCGCGAACTGGGCCGCCTGTTCGCCGTCCTGGCCCGCAACACGGGCGGCGAGGCCGCCATCGAGGACCTGGCCCGGGCCACGGGCGTGGCCAAGAACACGCTGCGCAAGTATCTCGATTTTTTGGAAGGCGCGTTCCTGATCCGCCGGGTGCCGCGCCTCAACCGCGACGGCCGGCCGTTCCAGCGCCAGGTGCTGTTCAAGGTCTATCTGACCTCGCCTACTCTCTATACGGCCTTGTTCGGCCCCGTCGCCCCCGATGACCCCGGCTACGCGCGGCTGGTCGAAACGGCGGTCGCCGCGCAATGCTTCGCCACGGGCCTGGCCGACCGCCTGGCCTACGCCAGCTGGAAGGGCGGCATGGTCGATCTGGTTCTGCTCGACAAACCGGACGGGCGCCCGGAACAGCTGTTCCAGTTCGACTGGTCGGGGGCGGTGGCGGCATCGGACAACGGGCCGGATACGATGGTCAATTTCGCCGTGCGCACCAATCCGGACGCGCGCATGACCCTTTTGACCCGGGACCGGGGCGGGCCGGCGCGGCGCGGCGGGCTTGACCTCAATCTGGTGCCGGCTTCGCTCTACGCCTATTGGCTGGGCACGCGGAAAGCCTGAGTTACCGGCCCGCGGCCGCCTCGGCCAGCAGCCAGTCGCGGAACGCCTTGACCGGGGCCTCGTCGCGGCGCGCCTGACGGCTCACGAAATAGCATCCCTCGCCGCGCAAAAGGTCGCGCTGGAACGGGGCGGCCAGGCGCCCGGCCTCCAGCGCGTCGCGCACCTGGGCCTCGCGGGTGATGGCGATGCCCATGCCGGCCTCGGCGGCGTCGAGCGCCATGGTCGTCAGATCGAAGGTCTGGCCCTGGTCCGGGTCGACCGCGGATGCCGGGACCCCCGCCGCCGTCAGCCAGCGCGCCCAGTCGCCCCGCCGGTGATAGGTGTGCAGCAGCGTGTGGCCGCGAAGGTCGCGGGGATCGGCAAGCGGCCGGTCGCCTTCCAGCAGGCGCGGATGGCACACGGGGAACACGTCTTCCTTGAACAGCAAATCCGCCGTCATGCCGGGCCAGACACCGGCGCCGAACTGGATCGCCGCGTAAACGTCGTCGCGGTCGAAATCGATGGGCCGCGCACTGGTCGCGATATGCACGGAAATGCCCGGATGCAGGGCCTGGAAGCGGCCCAGGCGCGGCACCAGCCAGCGGATCGCGAAGGTCGGGGTGACATGGATGTGCAATTCCGTCGATGTCTGGTTGCGCGACAGGGCGCGACACGCCAGGTTGATCTGGCCGAACGCGTCGGCCAGCTGCTGGGCCAGGCGTTCGCCCTCGAAGGTCAGGCGCCGCGCCCCCCCTTCGACCTGGAACAGGCGCAGGCCCAGCCAGTCCTCCAGGTTCTTGACCTGATGGCCGACCGCCGAGGGCGTCACGCACAGCTCGTCCGCCGCCCGCGCCAGGGTGCCGAGCCGGGCCGTGACCTCGAAGGCGCGGAGCGCATTGAGCGGCGGAATGGGGTGCGCCATGAGCGGAGATTTCCTCAAACACTTCGATAGATTTGATCGGTTGCCGCGTTTCGGCGGCGGCGTACAATAGCGCCAAGGACCCGGAATGCAAACGGGCCGAAAAACGACGTAGAAAAACTAGGGATGCATCCGCAATGAACATGACCGTTGAACGGCTCGGGGGAAGTTTCGCCGCCCGGGTCTCCGGGATCGACGCCGGAAATCTCAGCAATGCCCAGGCCGCCGATCTGCACCAGGCCTATCTCGACCACAAGGTGCTGGTCATCGAAGGGCAGGATCTGTCCGTCGCCCAGTTCGATGCCTTCGGCACGCTGTTCGGCGAAACCGTCGAGCATCCGGTGAAGAACTTCCTCCACCCCGACTTTCCCAAGGTCATGGTGCTGTCCAATTCGACCCGCCACGGCAAGCCCGTGGGGGTGAAGGACGCCGGGTCGTTCTGGCATTCCGACCGTTCCTACATGGAGCGCGCGGCGGATGCGACGATCCTCTATTCCATCGAAATTCCCGACGAAGGCGGCGACACCTTCTTCGGCGACATGGAGGCGATCTACGACGCCCTGCCGGACAAGACCAAGGCCCGCATCGACGGCCGGCAGTACGTATCGCAGTACCGCTGGTGCACCAACCGGGGCGATCCGGAATCGCGTTGGAACTTCCTGACCCCGGAAGAAATGGAAAAGACTCCGCCGGTCGTCCGCCCCATCGTGCGCACGCATCCGGAAACGGGGCGCAAGGGCCTGTTCGTGTTCCCGGGGGCGTCGGCGGGCGTCAAGGGCATCGTCGGCATGGACGCCATCGAAAGCGCCGACCTTTTGGACGAGCTGTTCGACCACATGACACAGCCGGAATTTCATTTTCAGTTCAAATGGCGCGATCCCGGCACCATCGTTTTGTGGGACAACCGCTGCGTCATGCACCGGGCGACGACCAAGAACCTGCCGCCGGACAAGGTGCGGACCCTGCACCGCATTTCCACCCTGGGCGACGTGCCGGCCTGATCCCCTTTCGGAACGGAGACAAAACGGATGAGCGGCAAGATCGCCCTGATGGTGGAATTCGGCGTCAAGGCAGAGCGGCGGGCCGACTTCCTCGCCCTGATGCGGTCCCACGCCAAGATGACGTTGGACAGCGAGCCCGGGTGCGAGCAGTTCGACGTACTCGACCCCACGGAGGCCAGCGACAGCGTGTTCCTCTACGAGCTTTATACGGACAAGGCGGCGGTCGACGCGCATATGAACTCGGCGTTGCTGGCATCGACGCGCGGCAGCTACGACGACATGATCACGTCGAAGCGCGTGGTGTGGTGCGGGGTAAGCTGAGAAAAGGGAGCCGACAGCCATGACCATGGCCGTGGACAGGCTGGGCGCCGGATTCGTCGCCCGCGTCACCGGCGTCGATCTCGGCGCCATGACGGCGGATGACCGCGCCGCCCTGCACCGTGCCTATCTGGCGCATAAGGTGCTGGTCATCCCGGACCAGACCCTTTCCCTCGACGCCTTTGCCGCCTTCGGGCGCCTGTTCGGGGAAATCGCCAAGCATCCCGTGGCCCGCTTTACCCATCCCGACCATCCCGACGTCATGGTGCTGTCCAACGATACCCGGTTCGGCAAGCCCGCGGGATTGCGCGACGCCGGGTCCTACTGGCATTCCGACCGCGCCTACATGGCGGAAACGGCCAATGCCACCATCCTTTATTCCCAGGATATTCCGGACGACGGCGGCGACACCCTGTTCGCCGACCTGGAGGCCGCCTACGACACTCTGCCCGGCGACCTGAAGGCGCAATTGGACGGCCGGCGGTACGTCTGCCACTACCGCTGGACCGCCGACCGCGACGATCCGGAATCGCGCTGGATGCGCCTGACGCCCGAGGAACAGGACGCCACACCGCCCGTCGAGCGGCCCCTGGTGCGCACCCATCCGGAAACCGGGCGCAGGTCCCTCTTCGTCTTTCCCGGCATCGCCTGCGGCGTGCGCGGCGTGATCGGCATGGACGACGGGGACAGCGGGTCCATGCTGCGACGCGTGTTCGACCACATGGTGGACGAACGGTTCCAGTACCGCTTCCGCTGGCCCGGGCCGGGGGTCGTCGTGCTGTGGGACAACCGCTGCGTCATGCACAAGGCGACGACGAAACAGCTGCCGCCCGACAAACTGCGCACCCTGTTCCGCGTCAGCACCATGGCCGGCGTGCCGGCGTAAGGC
>Ga0209643_1000683_pt1 | contig 47962 bp, 37 predicted proteins | sample AutmiccBRH37_all_FD_187383 | JGI IMG/M metagenome (GOLD analysis project Ga0209643, IMG submission 187383) | Deep subsurface microbial communities from Mt. Terri, Switzerland - Autotrophic microbial communities BRH/37_all (SPAdes) (version 2) | ecosystem: Environmental > Aquatic > Deep...
ATAACATACTTCACTACTGATTTCAGAAACGGTCTAATGATTTCAGTTTATATGTTGCCATATTACTCTTGAGGTGGAATGCTTACACTTTCATTTATAGACTAAATACATTATATATTATACATTATCTAGTCTATGACATTCATCATTGTCTGCTTGGACTACTAGGGTATCTAATCCTTATTGCTACCCAAGCCTTCGTCCCTCAACGTCAGTTTTTACATAGAAGGATGCCTTCGCCGTTACCAGTCCTTCTGGTATCAACATATTCCATCTCTCCTCCAGAAATTCTCCCTTCTCACATAAAACTCTAGTAAAAAAGTACTCATTTAGAGTTTATTTTACCGTCTAGGTACCCTTTAAACCTAATAAAGATGACTAACACTAGTCTTCTACGTATTACCGCGACTGCTGGCACGTAATTTGGTCAAGACTTATAAATAGGAAATTGTCATTATCATTATCCTATTTAGAATTTTACACGAGTTAATCGTTATTGTATTATTATAATACATTTTCATTCTTCCAAGTTACTGGTTCAGCCTTTCGGCCATTGACCAATATTCCTCACTGCTGTACTAATACGCATTGGGGTTTTTTCAGACCCAATGTGGTCGATCGACCTCTCAGTCACGACTACGGTTATTTGCTAGAATAAGTCATTACCTTTCCTACTACTCACCGAGATAAAGATTAACTTCTTAAAGCGGAGCACTATAGACTTCTTTCTTTCTTTTATTCTACTATCTCCTCCTTTATTATATAAGGGATTTACCCCCTTACTTTAAGGTAGCCAATTTATCTTTTACTCACCTGTACACCACTACTACTCAGTTTATTAGACTTACCCGGGGGAAAGTTTAACGCACTAATTAGTCGTTCGATTAGCATGTGTCAAGTACTTGGACAGCGTTCAATCAGAGCCATCATCAAACTCAAAAAAAAAATTTTTTTGGTACACGGTATTTAATATACCTATATTGTTAGGTATTTTATGTTTATTTTTATCTTCTATACATATATTTATTAGAACTTTTCTAATAATAACTATATATACCTGACTCAAATTGGTATTAATTATTACCATGCAACTAGTCGAATTCGAATCGACACACCTCGTTCGGAAGACGAGCAGTCTACCATTAACTTATAGTTGCTATATTTATTTTACGGAACCTTTTGGGTTGAGAAAATAAATTTGGAATAAAGTTAATATTAAGCTTATTTGGGTTTAAATTTTTATTACTCTAAATAAAAACTAAGCTTAGGCGTAATGTTCGCAATTATTAATAATGTTTATTGTTATTAATAATTTTTAGTTTCTGTTTAAGCCCATATATCTTTACAATGCTTTTAAGTTTAGCTGATTTGCTTAATAGTTTAAGACTTTCCTTTATTTCTTCGTTTCCCCCCCCAAAAGTGTTAATCCATCTTTAATGTATGAACATGCTAAAACTACGTATACTTGAGCTTGTATAAAAGCAATTGTTAACTCTAATCCTGAAAAAGCTATAATAAATGCTAATGGTATTAAACCTAAAAAGAAAAATAATATTACGCTAGTCGTTATATTGTATGTAAAACCACATACAATTATTATCTGATTTAAAAAAATCTATTTAATCTTTCTTTAAGTCTTTCTAAGAAATTAGGTTTATAGATACTCCTTAAATGTTTTTCTTCACACATTTTTGATTTTAATAGTTTCCTATCCATAACGTTAAAATCTTCTTTATAATAATTTACGCAAGAATAAAATTTATTCTTCTCTTTAATTAAATCTTTTCTTTGTTTTTCATAAGATTCAACCATTCGTTTTATGAGTTTTAATACTTCTTTATCATCATATCCCAGTTTATTATTTAGATCGTGAGGTTATGGGATTAGTTGGGACATTACTAATTTTAAATCTCTTCATCATAAATTTGTTCTAGTGTAAATCTAATCCGTCTTTAATGTAAGAACATGCTAATACTACGAATACTTGAGCTTGTATAAAGGCAATTGCTAACTCTAGACCTGAGAAAGCTATAATAAATGCTAACGGTATTAAACCTAAAAAGAAGAATAATACTCCACTAGTCATTATATTGTATGTAAAACCACTTAAAATTGATAATAACATGTGACCTGATAATATGTTTGCTGCTAATCTTAATCCTAAAGAAACATTTCTAGATAAATATGAAATGAATTCGATTAAAACTAATAAAGGTAATAATGCTAAAGGACAACCTGATGGTACAAATAATGAAAAGAATTTTAATCCATGTTTTTGGAATCCTAAGAATGTTGCACCTAAAACAACTGTGAAACTTAATGAGAATGTTAATATAAAGTGTGATGTTGATGCAAAACTGTAAGGAATCATTCCAATTAAATTATTTACTAATATAAATATGAATAATGAATATATAAATGGAAAATATAATTGTCCTTTTGTAGGATTTAGTTGATTTATCACTATGCTATGTACTGTTGCATATATAGTTTCTTGACTTATTGATCAGTTATTTGGTATTATTTTATTATTGTTTCCTAATAAACTGTATGTTAAAATTAAAAATAAACCTATTGATAAGTATAAACCTATGTTTGTTAATGAAAAATGAAGATTACCTAATAAATTGGCATTAAGAGATAATAAATCTTTTACTTCAAATTGATCTAAGGGGCTTAATACACTTTCTAATCTACCCATTTCTATATTTATTACGTTTTAGCTATCTAATTTAGTGAGTTTGAAGTACAAGTACCCTTATATACCTCTTTTTTTTTAGTTATAACCTGTACTTAAAAAGATTATATATATTAGAGATTGCTTAACAGAATCTTTATTAGATTCTGTTAAAATATTTTTATATAAAAATTAAATTTTAAAGGGCGACGAGTAAAAGATACTCTTTTATCATTTCGTCCCATTTTGGGGTATTTTTTATTATTATTATTATAATTTATTAATATATAGACGAGATATAAAAATACGTACGAATCTAGGTAAAATATATTTACTAAATAAATATATTAATACTGTTAAAATAACAAATGCAAATACTACTTGATTTACAAAAAAAAATGGAACTAATTGAGGCATGTTTATTTTTTTACTTTAATTATATTTTTTCCGGCAACGGAGATTCATTTGTACCCTTTTTAACTTTCGGTGTGTATTTTTTATCGTATCCTCTATACATATTATTCTTTATTATTATTATTATAATTATAATATTTATTAATACCTTAACAGGTATTAATAAGCCCTTAAGATGAATCGAACATCTATCAAAATATTAACAGTATCTCGCTCTACCGTTGAGCTATAAGGGCTTTATATTATAGATTTATTTAGATACTCTTATCTAAGAATCGAACTTAGATCGGAATATTAGAAGTATTCTGCTCTACCATTGAGCTAATAAGAATAATATCTTAATTATTTACTAAGATGATATCTATTTTTTTTTAGTTTATTAATTTATAGTGATTATCCTACATTATATATTAATGTAGATACTGAATAATGTAATCCATCTAAAATTGGAGCTGGGTAAATACCAAATAATACTGTTAAGATAACAAATACTAATAACATTATAAACTCTCTTCTAGTTACATCACCTATATTTTCTCTAAAGTATATAGAGTATGATCCTCCAAAAACTATTCTATTATACATAAATATTGTATAAGCTGCTGAAAATACTATAGAACTACTAGCTAAGATTCCTAATATAGGCATTCTTTCAAATACTCCATATAATGACATAAATTCTCCTAAAAAATTTAGAGTTAATGGTGTTCCACTATTTCCTAATGATAATATAAAGAATAATACTGAGAATATTGGCATAATTTGAGCTATACCTCTATAGTATGTTATTAATCTAGTTGATGATCTATCATATAAGATACCTCCTGCACAAATAAATAAACCTGATGATACAAAACCGTGAGCTAAACCTAATAGTATTGAACCCTCTATTCCTTGGATTGTATTACTAAATGCACCTATTAAATAAACAGCTGCATGAGATACTGATGAATAAGCTATTAGTTCTTTTATATCTATTGTTCTTAATGTACTAAAACTAGCATATATTATTGTTATTACACCTATTACATAGATTATATATGTGTAATTTATAGAAGCTTTAGGTAATAATGGTAAGATTAATCTAAATATTCCATATAAACTTAATTTTAAAACTATACCTGCTAATATTATACTACCTGATAATGGTGATTCTACGTGAGCTTTTAATAATCATGTGTTTAAAAAGATTACCGGTGTTTTTACTGCAAAAGCTATAAATATTCCATAGAATAAAAATAATTGAGTTAGATAGTTAAAATTTGATTTAGATAAAGCGTCAAAATCTGTTGTTCCCATTATAGAAGACATAGCTACTATTGATAATAACATAAATAATGATCCAAATAAAGTATATAAAAATAAATAGAAACTTGCTCTTACTTTATTACTTGAACCAAACAATCCTATTAATAAAAATAAAGGTGGTAATATACTTTCGAAGAATATATAAAATAATAATACATCTAATACTAAAAATACTGCTAATAATAACGTTTCTAATAATAACATTATTATTAAAAATGATAATACATTTTTAGATTGGATTGTGTTTCAATTTGATAATATTGCTATTGGCATTATTATTGTTGTTAACAGAACAAAATATATAGATAATCCATCTACACCTAAATAAATATCAAAAGAACTTATCTGATAATGTTCCTCTATAAATTGAAATTGTTTACTGCTAAAATCAAACAGTATAAACATTACTAAGGAGACTATTAAATTTATTATTGATGTTAATAATGCTATTGATTTTATTTTTATCTCATTAAATCTAGATAAACCATAATTAGTTTGAATTGTTATAGAACTTAACCCTATAAGTGGAATTAATAATAATAATAATGACATGTTTAAAATTTTTTAAATTAAAAAATAAATTTACTACTAATAAAATATTTTATATTTTATATATTACACTTTAACTATGACTTAAAGTTTTTACTTCGTATAATAATGGTACTAATATACCTATATTGTGAGGTATACTCTAAAATAATCTTTCATTTAAAACTTTAAATCTATATATAATATAATAAAAGGATTCAGCTATACCGTTGTATGTTAAATTAATTGTTGAGGAGAAATTTATTTTTAAGCTTTAAGTTACTTGATTAATTAGGTATCATCACATTTAAACCATAAAGTTACCTTTTATCTAAAAGTGTATTCGCTGATTTGGATCTAAGGATATATTACTTTATTTCTTTCTTAAAAATTCCCCTATACTTGGTAGATTAAATTGACCTGGAGCTGTATTTCCACTACCTGGATTTCTAGATGGTAAATTAAATTGACCTGGAGCTGTATTTCCACTACCTGGATTCATAGGTGGTAAATTAAATTGACCTGAAGGTAAATTTCCTAGACCTGGGTTTATAGGTGGTAGATTAAATTGACCTGATGGTAAATTTCCTAGACCTGGGTTCATAGGTGGTAGATTAAATTGACCTGAGGGTAAATTTCCTAGACCTGGATTTATAGATGGTAGATTAAATTGACCTGGAGCTGTATTTCCTACACCTGGGTTCATAGATGGTAGATTAAATTGACCTGGAGCTGTGTTACCTAGACTTGGGTTCATAGTTGGTAGATTAAATTGACTTGGAGCTGTATTACCACTACCTGGATTTCTAGAAACTAGATTAGCTTGACGAGATGCTGTATTAGTTAAATCTATAGGTTGAGCTGCGCTACCTCTATTTAGACTAGCATTATGAGAACTTATTATATTAGCTATATCTTTAACTACAGTACTACCTCTACCAGTATTTTGAGGACGAACTGTATTAGTTAAATCTATAAGTTGAGTTGCGCTACCGTTACCTCTAGCCTTATTAGCATTTCTAAAAACTCTCTCAACTAAAGTTTGACGTACAAAACTAGATTTATTTGCAAAAATATTTCTAGTTTGAAAGTTAAATAGATTAGTTGAACCTGTTGTTTGAGCAACGCTCTCTCTATTTAAACCAGTATTACTAGGACCAGCTTCTGTACTACCTGTTGTATCTACAGGTTGATCACCTCTAATTTCATTAGCCATATTTACTACTACATCATCTTGTTTACCTCACATTCACCTACCCATTTTTTTACCATTTTCATCTATCCTTGTTATAAGATAGTAAGGTTTACCTTTATAATATCTATAATTTTTATTAGTTCTACCATTAGCAAATGTTTCGGTTATTATAGTTCTATTCCCATCTCTTTCTTCAGTAACTTCTACACCAGCATCCATTAATGCTTGGTCATTTCTTTCTTGTATAGCACTAAAAACACCAGTACGATCTGTAGAATCAGTAGGTTTAGCTTGGATATTATAATAAGTTTGAGGTATATTTCTATCTATACTAGCACCACTATCTACTGTATTAGTTGAACCTGTTGTTTGAGCAACGCTCTCTCTATTTATACCAGTATTACTAGGACCAGCTTCTGTACTAACTGCTGTATTAGTAGGTTGAATAGCGTTATCTCTAGCCTTTTGAGCATTTCTAATAAGAACTTTATTAGCTAAAGTTTGACGTATTTTACTAGGTACAGCTTTTGAACTAACTGTTGTATTTTTAGATTTAGCAGCTCTATTTTGACGAGCAGCTTTTTTTTTTGCTTTAAGTTCTTTTTTACGTTTCTTTGCAGCTCTAATTAAAAAATTTCTTGCCTTTACTATTATATCATTTTCATCCAATTTAGAAGCAACAAATTCTCTATATTCTTGTTGTGTCTTATAATCTTTCATTACATCTTCATGGTGAACGTATAAAGTTTCACCTTCACCTGGAATATAAATTTTTGTACTAGTTCCATCCTCTTTCGTTATTACTACATGACGCCTAGGGCTATCAATCTTAAATTTTTTTTCACCTTGTGTTTTACCACCTTTACGTTTCCTTTTACGAGTATTACTAGGACCAGCTTCTGAACTACCCACTGGATTACTACCAGGTGGATTACCACCACTACCTGATGGATCACCACTAGATGGATTACTACCACTACCTGTTGGATTACTACCACCATTATTATCTGTTGGACCACCAACTTGTGGGTTACCTCTAGCCATTGCTACTTTATATTGTTCATGTAATTTATTTAGTTTATAATATTTAATTGCTGATTTAAAACAAATAATTGCAAATACTATCATAATTAGAGATATTACGATAAGAATATTTCTTGTAATAGATTTTTCTTTTACTAAATATACATTATATATAAATAACATTAAACCAAAATATATAGATAAAAATCCTAACATTGTAAACCATAATGCAATATTTAGATAAATATTAAAAGATGTATAAATTATTATTAACAGAATTGTAGATGTATATACAACATATAAGTGATATTTTTTAAGATTATATACAAAAAATTTAGAATATACATCATTCATTGAATCATATTTTATAAAGAATGTACTAATACGTTTTAATATATAGTGTTTTATAGAATATTTAATATAATTTAGAATATATGTAGAGAATAAAGTTAATATAGCAGATCATCAAACTTTTGTTAAAAATAAATATATATAATTAATTATAGATTTTACATATGGCACATATATAAAAAAAATTGAAAAAAAAGTTAAAACTATTAATTTAATTATAATATTTAATTCATTAAATCTATTCTTATAATATATTATACTTGATTCAAAAGATAAAATTTCATTTTTAAGATTTTTATTAAGTATATAATAATCAACACTATTTAAGAATTGGTTATGATAATTATCAAGTATTTTAGAACTATTTTTATCTAATTTTAGAATAAATCTAATTAACTTAAACTTATAACATTTAACTAACATAAAGAGTTTTCTTCAGTTAATTTTCATATATATATATAATTTATTAAATAAATCTGTTAAATCTTTTAATAAGAAATAAATTGTTAGCATATTAAATGTTATTATGTTCTTATCACTAAATATATATTCTAATAACTTAATTCTCATCTTAGAAATAACTATGTATATTATAGAAAATCTTAGATATATATTTAATTTACAATATATTATGATATAAATTAATAATACTATAACTGCCATATGATTAAATTCTGCTACCACTAAAGTATAGGCAGGTTCAGTGGTAATAAACCCAAACCCAAAACCATACAAGAGTATAAAACTACTAAAGAAATAACAATAGGAAGCATAACTGTTCAACAAACTGACATTAATTGATCATAACGTATTCTAGGAAAAGAAGCTCTAACTCAAATGAACACAAATGCTAAGAAAGCTGTTTTAATAGATATATTAAAAGGAGAACTAGCCAAATGAACTACTAGATCTTTAATATCTTTAATAATAGAAGCTAAGATTGTATCATTTAAGTATGGATAATCTTTAGATATTTCATTAAAAAAATTAATAATACTATCTAAAGGTAAAATTGATAAATAACCTCCTAAAAATAAAATACTATTTAAAATACAAATTAATATAATACTAGCATATTCAGCTAAAAAAAAGAATACAAAAATACTAGCAGAATGTTCTGTCATGAAACCACTAACTAGCTCTGATTCCAAAAGTAGTAATCCTTTTCCTTAGGTAACTTTTAAATAAGTTAAGAGACTTGCCTTTTCTATTGTGGGGAGGAAAAGACAAGACTACCTATTTGATAGGGTATATCAGTTATTCACTGATAGTTTTAATTCATTATATTTCTATAATGGTTGGACTATATCTTATTTAGATATAATATAAAATTATATTAAATGATCACGTGTAGTCTCTGAGGGCTGAACTAAAAAGTTCATTCCCTGCTGATTGTCCATGTTAACTTGGGATTCCCAGCATATAGTGATCTTTAATGAGACCAAATCAATTATTTGTTAAATAGCCTCAGCTAAATCAAAAGGAGCTCTATTAGTTTCTGCTATAGAAGATATAAAAAATACAATAAAGAGAGGGAATAATGGTCATAATACAAATACTCCTCTTTGTACTTCAATTGTAGTAGTTATGTTTAAACTACCTACTAATAATAAAATTATTAAAATAACAGAGCTTAATAGTAACTCATAACTGATTAATTGTGCTGTACTTCTTAATGAACCTAAAAATGCGTATTTAGAATTAGCAGATCAACCTGCTAATAAAATACCATATGTAGCTATAGAACTAACTGCTAACATATATATTAAACCTAAAGACAAGTCAGATATATGTATACCTGGACCATAAGGTACAACAAGATAACCTAATAAAGAAAAAATTAATGTTATAACAGGTCCAAGGAAGAATAACGTAAGATTAGAATGTGTTGGTGCTACATATTCTTTTAATAATAATTTTAATGCATCAGCAAATGCTTGTAATAAACCATAATAACCTACTGCATTAGGTCCTACTCTTCTTTGCATACTAGCCATAACTTTTCTTTCTGATATTGTTATAAAAGCAACTGATATTAAAGCAGGAACAATCATTAATAATCCTTCAATTATTGGAATTAAATTTTCTAACATTTTTTTTTTATTTGATCTTACATAAAAAAAAATATATATAAATATAATTTATTCGACCCCGTCGCCAAAATTTAATAAATTTTTTAAAGAAAGGCGATTTTTAACAGGTGAAGGGTCTAAATAATTTTTTTTTTTTAATTCCTCTTTCATAGCCCTCTTTAGAGCCATTTCTACGATTGGGGTTAAAAAAAAAATACTTAACAACTTACAGTATTTTTAATTATATTAAATATATTTTTATATTTATAGATAAGCTAAAAGTAAAATATGTATATAAAAATATATACATTTACCTACTACTACTATTTTAGTATTAAACTTCCTATTTTTATTAGAAAACAATTATATTAATAAAAATAACAATACTATTTAACCTTTATTAGTTTTTTATACTAGCCCGCGAAGCGGACTTGTCCCTCATTTTTATTCTTTAAAATAAATTAAAAAAATAAATTGGGCCGAAGAGACTAGTTGTAATATTAATTATTATTTTATTTTATCACCCTTCCATATTAAAAAAAAAAGAAATAAGAAATATTTAATTAATTAGCTATTGGAAGGGGACAGGAGCCCGGGGGAATCGAACCCCTTTATTTCGATTTGCAGTCAAAACGTAGACCTTCTACTCAAGCTCCTATATATATATATATATCTTATATATATCATGCTTAGTTAATTTAGTAAGAGTCATCGAGATGGTTAGAGTTTCTTTAGTTTATGCATTTATCTACTATATTCTTAACCTCTTATTCAGAGAGTTGAGTTTATTTTACTTTAGTTCCAGTTATTATGTTAATTAAAAAACCATCTAAATCTCTCGTATTCCTTCAGTAATCAGATTGACCTGGAGCTTGGCTAAATATAATATTTTCTGGTTCTAGTTTCTTAGGTATTGAGGATCTATATAGGAAGAAAAGGAATCGAACCTTTGATGGCTTATAGCCTTTAAGAGCATAGCTTAAGTCGTTTTCCACTACGATCTCATCTTTCTTATATAATAAGGTAAACCTTATATATTAACCAGGCTTAAGGTAGCACCCTAATTACTAATTTATTAGCTTACACTGGTTTTTATTAAAAAAATTTTTAATACTTACTGCATTTTAACCATTGTTATTTTAATAGAAATTTTAAATATTTTAAAGGATATCTTATTAACAACTTGAATTGTATTTAGTTGATAATTCTACTAAACTATTTTCAATAAGACTAACTACAGGTACTATTACAAAGAAGTGTGCAAAATATAAAACAGTAGAAATTTGTCCTAATTCAATAAATGGTGTTTCAACGTGTTTTGCTCCTAATTGCATTAAAACTAAGAAATTAGCAACGAAAATATAGAAGGCTACTTTACTTAATGGTCTGAATTGTACTCCTCTTAATTTTGATAAATCTGTGATAGGCATCACCATTAATGCTAAGATAGCTGAGAACATAGCTATAACACCTAATAATTTATTAGGTATAGATCTTAAAATTGCATAGAAAGGTAAAAGATATCACTCTGGTACAATTGCAGGTGGAGTTTGCATTGGATTAGCCATTACATAATTTTCACTGTCTCCTAATGCATTAGGCATAAAGAATACAAATATTGATAAAACTATAAAGAAAATAAATATAGTTACTAAATCTTTAAATATAAAGTATGGTGCAAATGGTAATCTATCATAGTTACCTGATATTCCTAATGGATTTCCTGATCCTACTGTATCGTGCATAGCTATTAAGTGCATTAATACTAATGCAGCTAATACAAAAGGTAATAAGAAGTGTAATGCAAAGAATCTGTTTAAAGTTGCATTGTTTACAGAGAAACCACCTCATATGAACTCAACAATATCTTGACCTATTCAAGGTATAGCACTCATAAGGTTAGTAATAACTGTTGCACCTCATAAACTCATTTGACCATAAGGTAAAACATAACCCAAGAAGGCTGTAGCCATCATAACAATAAGTATTACTGTACCTATAGCTCAAGTTAATGTTCTAGGTGCTTTGTATGAACCATAGTATAAACCTCTACCTATGTGTAGATATACTAAAAAGAAGAAAGCTGAAGCTGTATTAGCATGTAAATAACGTACTAATCAACCATTATTAACATCTCTCATAATGTGTTCTACTGAATTAAATGCTTCTAATACGCTAGGTGTATAATGCATAGCTAATGTAACACCTGTAACTATTTGTATACCTAAACACAAAGCTAATAAAGATCCAAAATTTCATAAATAACTAATATTAGCTGGTTGTGGTGAATCTATTATATATGAATTTACTATCTTTAGTAAAGGATGACTTTTTAAAATTCTCATGTGTAATAAAAAAAAAATTTTTTTTTTTTAGTTCACTATTTATCAAAATCTGATTTTATTATTTGTTTATTATTTTTTATTTTATGTTTATAAGACAAATTAATAAATTAAAATTAAAATTTTAATATTATCCTACCCCTAAAATAGAATTAAAAATTACTTAATATTATCCTACCCCTAAATTAAAATTAAATATTACTTAATATTATCCTACCCCTAAAATAATATTAAAAATTACTTAATATATCGGAAATTATTGACGCTATATCTGAAAAATGCCCAGGGTCTAACACTGATTGTTCTGATACTGTTGAGCAATCAGTCATATCAGGTGTTGAATTTCTAACTATTTCACCCAAACTCGAGTTAGATTCTAAATTGTTAGGATTATTGTCTAACATATTAGTACCTGCTATAGGTTGTCCATTATTATTCAAATTAATTTCTAAGTTATTACTATTTAAATTAAGTTCTGAATTATTATGTTGCGGGTTATTAACTTCTGGATTGCTATTATTATTATTATTGTTATTATTATTGTTGTTATTATTATTAATATTAGCAGGTACTCTATTATTTATTTCTTCAAATCTATTATTTATATTTATTTGTACTCCTTCATTTAACAAAATATAATAATAATTACCAAAATTAATGTCAGCTATATAATTTAGATTATCATAATAAGTTTCTCGTAGATTAATTGGTGATCGTATTACATCTCCCAACAATGGATCTATAGTTTGTTCTTGAGATATTGAATATCTATTAATTAGATTATTATGATATTCTAATATTTCTGGTAAATCTGAAGTTTCAGATAATGTTTGGTCTTCCACCCAAGATGCTGTATTTGAGTTGTGACTATCTCCTCTTTCACTTAGATCTAACTTTGATTTAAGTGATCCTTGTTCTGAATTGTCATTAATTGACAATTCATTTAGGTTAGTATTTACTTCTTGTAAATCATTCGAATCTCCTTCTAAACTTTCAGAACGCATAGCATCTAAAAATCCTTGTTTTATTGCTTCACATTTTTGTTGTAATTCAGTGAATTCAGCTCTAGCTTGTTGTGAGATTTTACAATCATTTAACATTGCATATACCTTGTCAGAGTTTTCTTTACACTCTATTTCTCTAAGTATGTTAATTAAATAATTTTTGTCTGAGATATCCTGGGGAATATTTGAATTTTCTAGTAATTCTACTTTTATCTGCAAATTTTTTTTAATAGGATCATAATAATACTGTATATTATCTAATTCCTCACCAGTTGAATCTGTTGCATCAAGAATGTAATCATCAATTTTCTCATCTATTTCTTCTGCTAATTCAATAGTAACCTCATCTAATTCTAATAGTTTATTTTGCGCACTAGATAGACTATCATTATTTTCTGACCCTATTATACTATCGGAATCTAATTCTAAACTTTCATTATCTGATGGTAGACTATCTTTAGATGTTGGAACTCTAATATCATCTCCTGATGATTCAACTAACTCATCTGAAGATTCATCTAACTTAGGTAATGTAAACTCATCTAATTCTTTAGTCTCATTTAAAGTTGTACCTGGTTCTACTTTATTTGAGTTTTCACTTTTCTTCTCTCATTCACCACTCTCTGTAAAGAGTGTATTCATATAATCCCCCATTCCTTCCATGTCTTCTGCTCTACTATTGTTATCTAAGTCCACATTTTTTGACTCCTCACTATCGCTATTTAATTCTGGCTCATTGTTAGCTGATACTCCATTATTGCTTCCTGTTTCTGGCTTATTGCTATGTGATTCTACACTACCGTGGTATCTTAATACCATATTACTTTGCGGATAGCTATCTATAGGTTTAATGTCTACAAAGACATATAATACTCCTAGATCTTCATTATTTATTATTTTAATAATTAATATAATAACTATTAATAAGACTAAAGTACTATAATTTAAACTTAGATAGCCAGAATTAGTTTGAATTAATATAGAACTTAACCCTATAAGTGGAATTAATATAAATAACATTTATAATTTTTTTTTTTAATTACAATTAAATTTACTACAAATAAAATATTTTATATTTTATATATTACACTTTAACTATGACTTAAAGTTTTTACTTCGTATATAAGTGGTATTAATATACCTATATTGTCAGGTATAATACAAATTAAAATCTCTTAAAAGAATATATATTATATAAATAATACTTTAAATTTGGCTAAATTAATCAAATAAATCTAGCATATTATTACAGACATATCTCCCCCTGGGGAGGTAAAGAAAAAGTACAGTAACTAATTTACCGTAAGATTGAGATTTATAGTATTATTAAAAATTAAATAAGATGGACCATAACAGTCTCTAAATAAGTTTAAAAATTAATAGATATATATATATCTATTAGATATTAGTATCTAAAGACTATTAGGTACAAATAATATAATAGATAATATATTAGAAATTTGTAATAACTCGTTAGGGATAAACATAAATAAAAGGATAATTAAAGTTAAAATAGAAATAGTTATACTTAAAGAACTAGATAAAGCAAATTTTGAATCAAAGTAGATTCTATTAATAACTTTATCTTTTTGTAAAATAAGAGCTGGTATTTTAAGATCTTTTAATTTACTAAAATATGTATAAGAGTGTCCATCAAAGAACATTGTTTTAACAATAAATAAATAATAAACTGCACTAATAACACTAGTTAAAACTCCTACAAGTGTTAAAAAAATAAATCCTTCTTGCAAGGCTGCAGAGAAAACCATCTGTTTAGCAAAGAATCCCATTAAAGGTGGTATACCTGCAAATGAGAATAAAGTAATAGCTAAACTTAAAGCTAACATACTATTTATATGGAAATAACCTTTAAGCTGACTTATCAATTGTATAGGAGAGTTGTTTTTATCTATTAAGTTATTATGATTTATATTTTTATCTGTATATGCATATAAACTATAACCTATAGCTACTAATAAAATAAAAGCATTTAAATTAGATAAACTATATTGTATTAAATAAAAAATAAATGATTGTATAGATTCAACACTATTTATAGTTAATGCTAATAGCATGAAACCTAAATGAGAAATCGTACTATAAGCATATAATCTTTTAATTCTATATTGAGTTAAACCTAAAACAGTTCCTATTACTAAAGATAATAAAGAACTAACTAATAAACTAGTAGTTCAAGAATATTGTGTTGTGATATATATACTATTAGTATAATGAACTAATTGTAATAATAAAGTTAATATAGATATTTTTGCTATAATAGCAACAAAAGTTGTAACTATTGTTGGTATACCATCATAAACATCAGGAGATCAGAAATGGAATGGTGCAGCTGATATTTTAAATAAGAATCCTACAGAAATTAATAATAAACAATATGGTATATATGTAGTTATTTCTTGTTCGTTTACTATACCAGCTAAATTATTTATAACATAAAAACTATCTAAATAAGTAACACCTAAATTTGCATAAATTAATGCAATACCTAATAAAATAAAACAAGAAGATAATCCACCTAATAAGAAATAAGTTAAACTAGCTGAAGTAGAAGATTCAGAATTTCTATACATAGCACATAATAAATATAATCCATAACTTTGTAATTCTATTGATAAAAAAATAGAAACTAAATCACTACTTGATATTAACAATACACTTCCAGTTATTATAAAAAATAACATTAATGTATACTCTATTATTGTATATTGTTCTCCTTTTTTTAAAATAATATTAGATACAGTTAATTTATTACCCCATTGTATTTTTGTAAACAATAGTTTATGGAAACTCATATATTCACTAGATATAAGTTTTCTAGGATAAAATCCTGTTAAATTTAATATTAGTAAACTAACAATAAATATTAATATTTGAAAAATTTGTGTTATAGAAGATGTAAAAAATAACCCTCCAAATAATCCAATACCATTTTCTAAGTATGTAATGTATAAATTATTATAAGATAAATAGATACAATAAAATAATACTATTATACCTATTCTACTATAAAGAATTGCAGAATCACGTCTAAAAGACAAAGCATTTGATAATAATAAACAGAATATTGAAGATAAAATCATATTATATAAAGAAAAAAAAAAAGTAAATTTAACGGTAAAGAGAGAGATACTGTAAATAATCTTTACACCCCCTTTCATTTTTTTTTATAATTTTCGTATCTTTACTGAGATGCGATTTTCTTTTTTAATATAAATAGAGAGATCTAGGTACCACTCCCCTAGTTTTACCTCCTTATCCCCCCATCCCTCCTAGTAATATAGAAAACATCTATATATTTTTTAGATGTTTCTAAAAAATTATAGTAAATTTAACGATTGAATTTATTGGTAAGTAAAAATAAATATAGTTAAAAGAAAGATCTAAGTACCACGTACTTATTGTTATTATTCTTTTTTACTATTGTTTAATAAGGCGAATAATGTAAAAATAACTAAAATAAATAAGTTATTATCAATAGAAGAATAATATAAGAGAGTCATATAGAATATTAAACCTATTAATATATATAAAGAATATGTTGTAACAACACCTGTACTTAAATTACCTATACTATTACTTAAAGCTAATAATGCTTTTTCTAAACCATAAGGTCCTAATAATTCTACAGAACCTTTATCTAAACTCTTAGATGTTTGACCACCTAATTTAAGAACACCTTCTACAATATATTTATTATAGAATAATTCTATATAGAATCTTTGATTAAAGAAACTAAAGATATTATAACCAAATCTAGAAAATTTAAAATTAATAAGTAATTTAGGTAAGAATTCAGATAATAATACAGAAAGTATACTTAATGAAACAGTAAATACAAAAGGTAATAATTTAAATAATGTAGGTACAGCAAATTCAGTATCTAACATTATTTCATGACTAGGATGAATAAATAAACTATTATCAGTAAAGAAACCAGTACCTAATCCTATAAAAATATCTTTAGTTAAATAACCAAAAAAGATAGAAAAAATAGCTAAAATTATTAAAGGTATAGTCATAAATAAATCACCTTCGTGTGCATGTTTATAATTAACTAAAGGACCATTAGGATTAGTTAAGAATGTTAAATATAATACTTTAGCTGAATATAATGTAGTAAACATAGCACCTATAGTAGCTACAAAATAAACTATAGTACTTGATAAATAATACTGTCCATAAGCAGACTCAAGAATAAAATCTTTAGAATAGAATCCAGTCATAAAAGGTACAGCTACTAAACTTAATGAAGCTATTAACATAACTGAATAAGTTAAAGGTAAGAATTCTCTTAAACCTCCATATTTTCTGAAATCTTGATTATCAGCTACTGCGTGTATAACTGAACCAGCACCTAAGAATAATAATGCTTTATAAAAAGCATGATTAACTAAATGGAATAAAGCTAAATTATAACTAGATAAACCAACAGCTATTACCATCATCCCCAATTGGCTCATAGTAGAATAAGCAATAACTTTTTTAATATCTTGTTGGAATAAACCAATTAAAGAGCTAAATACAGTAGTAATAGCACCTAATCATAAACAAAGTACTAATACTGTAGAACTATATTCTATTAATGGAGAAGATCTCATTAATAAATATACACCTGCTGTTCATTTGTGTTGGCTATTCCCTGGTAAATTAAGGAATAGCACACCATATTTTACAAAATGGATCGGACTATATCTTTAACTTATAAATTTGTTTATATCTTTAGATAGAATATCTATTTTATTTAAATATTCTAATCTTAGATGTTTTTTATCTAATACCATATCATGTATTTTACATCATTTTTTAAATGAAAGAGATTTTTGTGTTTTTAATGGATATCTAGAAAAATAATTTCTAATTACTTTAAGTTTAGTAAAACTAGAACAATGAAATGTTCAACCATCTCAACTTTTATCATAGTTAATATTTTTTAAATCTAACCCATTTTTGTTTAAAAAGATATCTCTAATTGTTTTTATTATATAAAATTCTTTTTGGGAAATTTGAAAAGTTAGATGTGGGGCTTTTCTTAATTTAGAAGTTAAACAACTTTTTACTCTACCATAAAAACAACCTTCAGCATCAGTAAATCCTGATATTCATCCTGAATATAGACTAGGTTTAACTAATTTATCTTTAAATAAAATATTCATACCATATTGTTTATTGTATGTGTCTAGTCATATTTTAAATTGTTCTTTTTTATAAAAAGTTGATAAATTTCCATTAAATATCGTCATTAATCTAGTAAAATTATCTTTAGATGTAACATAAAAAACAGCTACATTTCTATTGTTTTCACTTTTAATTAATATTTTACCAAACCCTAATTGTTTTTTTATATAATAAAGAACTTGTATATTTTTAAGGCTTTGAGTTATATCAAAATATACTTTATTTTTAGATACAATAAAAGAACCATCTCCTTCTGTAAAACCTATAAATCACTCTAAGAAATTTTTATTTATATTTTTCTTATGTTGAGGTATTAAATTTGAATAATCTTCAAAATTATAAGTTATATCGCATTTAGTCTCTGAGGAACCTACTTGACCTATGTCTTTGGTTTCCTGCTGATTAACCACTTTTATAGTATTAAAAAAAATATCTACTATAAAACACAAGATTTTTTTATTCATCTTATTTAAATAACAGAGGTTAGTTAAAATATGAATAAACTTGTTATAAGGTTTTTCCAGCAAATAGCGATATGATAATTGATTAACTCACGTTAACCAACGGCAACAATTTACCATAGTAGCAGCGTGTATTAATGCAGATACTGGTGTAGGACCCTCCATAGCCTGTGGCAATCAAATGTGAAGACCAACTTGTGAACTTTTAGCTGTTGCACCTATTAATAAACAGATACCTATAATAGTTATAATATTTTCATTATAATAAGGAGCTAATGCAAATACTGTACTATAATCGATATTACCAAAAGATCATAGTATAGCGAACATACCTACAGTTAATAAAGTATCACCTACTCTATTAGTTAATAATGCAGATAAAGAACTTTGGTTTGCTGCTATTCTAGTAAATCAGAAATTTACTAATAAATATGAACAAACTCCAACACCTTCCCAACCAACAAACATTATTAAATAATTATTTCCTGTTACAAGAATAATCATCATAAAAGTGAATAAACTTAAATAACTAAAGAACCTTTGGTTATGAGGATCGTGACTCATATAACTTATAGAGTATATGTGTACTAAACTAGATACTATTAATACTGGTATTAACATAGATACTGTTAATGAATCAAATCTGAAATTTCATAAAACATATAGTGATTCAACATCTACTCATCTTGCAACATTTATTGTTACAGGTATATTATTAAAACCTACTTCAAAAAAAGCTAAGATAGCTAAAAATGTTGTTGTAATTACTGATGCACATGTTATTAAATGTGCTCCACTTACTCCAACTTTTCTACCAAAAAAACCTGAAACTATTGAACCTAATAAAGGTAAAATTATCAATGTTAAATACATTATCTATATTGTATTGATATACTACCTCTTAATCTATAATATGCAACTAAAATACCTAAACCTATTGCAGATTCTGCTCCTGCTATTGTTATAATATAAATAGCAAAAGTTTGTCCTAAAATATCATCAAAACTAAGTGAACTAATTAATATCAAGAATGTTATAGATAATAACATAATTTCTATAGAAATTAGCATTAATATGATATTTTTTCTATTTAAAACGAAACCTAAAACACCTATAAGAAATAAAACTATTGAAAAATTCATTGTAAAAAAAAAATATATATTTTGATTTATCGATACTATATTAATGTATTAGCAATATATATATATAGTAATATATATATTGCTGAAGCGTGTATAAGACTTGAACTTATATTTACGTGTCCGTAGCACGCTGTTCTACCATTGAACTAACACACCTTAATAAGTTAAGAAATTTAACTTATTAACCATCTATAGTTTAATAACCATCTATAGTTTATATATTTTAAATTAGTTCCTCACCAAAAATTTTATTTAAATAAAATTTTTGATAAACTATATGTTTAGATATATCTATATTGTAAGATATACTATAAAAAAAGTTATTCTATAATTTTTATTTTACTTTTTTTTATAGCTATAAAAAAATTAACCTTCCATTTGATCTCTTAATCATAATAAGAATTCTTTTATAGATACTGACTGTATAGCTATAGGCATAGAACTATGAAGTATACCACATATTTCTGAACATTGACCAAAGAATGTACCAGGACGATTTACATAAACAGAAGCTTGATTTAATCTACCTGGGTATGCATCAGCTTTAATACCTAATGATGGACAAGCATAAGAATGTATAACATCAGCAGCTGAAATTACAAATCTTGTGTGTGTTAATTCAGGTATAATAACTCTGTTATCTACTTCTAACATTCTAAATTGACCATCTTCTAAATCACTTTCTGGTACTATATATGAATCAAACTCAATAAATTCGTTCTCTTCATTAGTAAAATCAGGATATTGATAGCTTCAATATCATTGGTGCGTTCGACTGTACATTAAGCATTAAATTTATTAATACCCACAAGTGACCCAGTCTGTTGCAATATACAAAAAAAAAATAAACTGTATACTGACAGTCTTGTATTATTAACTCTGATTACAATTAATAATATTTTAACTGTTTTCACTCGTGTCGCCAAAAGAAATAATATAATATTTCCTTTAAGTTCCCTGTCGAGAACTTATAAATATATAAATATTTTTTATTAATATTGCTCAAAATATTAACTAGCTTCTAAACTAATTTATATATTTAACGACTACTATATATATGTATGAGTTTTTAAAAGAACTTTTTGCTTTGCCATTTTTAATTAATACCTAATTTATGATACATAGATTTATGCATATAAGGTAGAACTATTTTAGTTAAATTAGATACAGATTCTTTTTTTATATAAATAGAAGATTGAGTACCATTTTTTAGTATTTGTCTAGTACAATCTAGATTATATAATTTTTTTAATAAAAAAATCAAATTTTGAGTTTCATCTAAATTAAAATTATATGTAGAAATACGTACACCTGGATTAGCTCAACCACCATCATCCATTATTCAAATAGCTAGAGCTAGTGGTGTTAAATAATTTTCTAATTTAGGACTTATTCTTTTTTTACCTTTACGATAAAACATATCATATATTCAATTAAAACTTCTAAATGTATATGTATTAAATTCATAACCAAAATATTCTTTATTATTTTTACTTTCAAAGGCTAAAATTCTAGTATATTTTCTTGGTTCTAAATTTGAACAATATCCTCTAGTATAAAAAAAATCATATAATCAGAATAAATATTCTTTATGTATAATACTTTGTCTATAACAAAATCTTGTTCCTTCTACTGATTTTCTATTACCATAACTATCCCCTAATAGAGAACCTACTATTACTGATAATACATCTTCATTATGTGGTCCTATTCTTTTAGAAGCTTTAACTTTAGTGTGAAAAGATCTTTTATTATATTTTACGGCTAATCCCTTTATAGGATTTATTCTCTTAACTTGAGCAAAGTTAGATATTAAAGCAATATTTTTTTCACCTTTATAAAAGGTATCTTTTATTTTATTTAATATATATAGTGTAAGGCCACCTAAAAAGAAACCTTCTGCATAAACAACTAATGATGGATCCATAACTTCATCCATTAAATATAATAATTTGAATGATGGAAATGCTATTAATATTAATATAAATGCTGGTGTTATTGTTCATATTAATTCTATTAATGTACCGTGATTCATATATTTGTGAGCAATAGGTGATTTTGTTGCTACAAAATTTTTTATAATTATTATCATCATCCATGTAACTGTAAATAAAATAATAGCTAAATAAAACATAATATTATTATGTAATTCTTCTATACCTTCCATTTGTGGAGAAGCATTATCTTGAAAAAAGACACCTCAAGGAGTAGGTGCATCTAATAGTAAACGACTTATATATAAATCTAAAAGCATATAAATATTTTTTATATATCCAATTCATTCATTTTTGTAACTAGTCCAATGGGTCATTATTCAAATAATACAAGCGATTATTTAAATTATTAACCCCTAATTTAGATAAACTTATTATAAATTAATTATATATTATTGAATAACCATTTCATTTTTTATAATTAAAATTATATACTTGTCTACTTTCAATTTTTAAAGCATTTTTTCCTAACTCAAAGGCAAAACCTAAAGTTAATACTAGGAAAAAAACTAACATAATTATTAAACCATAAATTCCATTTGTATATGCACTTACCACATAAGGGTAAACTAATAAAATTTCTAAATCAAATAATAGAAATAATAGAGCAAATATAAAAAAAGATATACTGAACTGTGTTCTATTTTGTCCTAAGAAAGAATGGAAACCACATTCAAAAGCACTATCTTTTTCTTGATATGGATTATGGGGAGAAAGGAGTAAATTTACTGCTAGTAAAATTATAGCCAGTATTGGCATTAAAATTAAAAAAAAAGTTGTAGTTGTCATGAGATAAAGTTTAGTTATAAAGAATAAAATAAAAAAAAAACATTCTTGAAGAAAAAAAAAACATTTTACTTTTTTTTTTTTAAGCTACATATAATAGTAAAAAAGCCATCATTAATGCGAATAATCCAGTTGCTTCAGCAAAAGCAAAACCTAAGATAGCATATGAAAAGAGTTGTCCTCTTAATGAAGGATTTCTAGCTACACCTAAGATTAATGCTCCAAATACTATACCAATTCCTACACCAGCACCGATCAAACCTGTTGTAGCCATTCCTGTTCCAATAATTTTAGCTGATTGTATCATAATAAAAAAAAATAAAAAAAGTGTTCTACCATTTAGATTAAGCAACTTCTAATAATATATATTATATAAGTTTTAACCTAATGGTATTATTTAATGACTTCTCTAGCCATTAAGACCTAAATGAGAAAGAACATGTGGATCTATTAAAATTCACTTTTTTTTGAGAGACCTAGGTAACCACTCCCCTAGTATTTGTCCCATTTTCCCCCATCCCTCTTAATCCATTATGAAAAACCATTAACTTTTTATATCTCTCTGTTAAGTTTAAAGAGAAAAGATGACCTAATGGATGTAATTTGCTGCAACTGTGTAATATAAACATAAAAAAAAAATTTTTTTTTTAGTTCACTATTTATCAAAATCTGATTTTATTATTTGTTTATTATTTTTTTTTTCTGCTTCCTATAAAGGAATTCTTAGAGCCTTTTGCGATTGCGATGGACTATATTTAATCGTAATAGATTTTCTATAATTACAAAAGATAATTTGTGATTACTTTGTTATAATTTTTATAGAGACATTTTTAACTAAAAATGTCTATATAACCCTTTTATTCTTTTAAACTCTGAAACATGCTTAGTTAATTGTGTTTCATAGTTTGGAGTAGTATCAAATAACTTTTCTTCAACTGAAATACCATAATGTAGTAAACTTTCGCTTTTATCTACATGATTATGTATCAATGTATCCAGAAGTTTAATTCTAGCCGAAACTAGTTTACCTTTGGAATCTGTCATATCTGCTGGTATTTCAATCGATAAGTTACCCTGGGCATCCGTAATAACGTTAATATTTTCCGTTATAATTTCTTGATTAAATTGATTAATAAATCCTGATAATTGCGATAATATTCTTCCTAATTCTGTAACAATATCTAGTATCTCCATATTAGATTCTAAAGGTTTAGTAGCAAAACTATGGGGTAAGGGTAGTTTTAGCTTAAATATTTGTCTTAGAAACATAAAATAAAAAATAATAAAAAATATAATAGGGTGTTCTACCATTTAGTTTAAGTAACTTCTAATAATATATATCATATAAAATTTAATATTAAACTAATGGTATTATTTAATGACTTCTATTGCCATTAAGACCTAGATAAAAAAGAACCTGTGGAAAATCCAGAAATAAAATTTTTTTGGTATATTCATATTCATATTGATCTAAATATACCTATATTGTTAGGTATAATTGAAAATAAAATCTCTTAGATTGAAAGTTATACTTTAAATTATCTGTGAGAGAACAAGAGAGACCTAGGATTACCACTCCCCTAGTATTTGCCCCATTTTTCCCCCATCCCTCTTAATCCATTTTGAAAAGCCATTAAATTTTTGATCTCTCTGTTAAATTTAAAGAGAATAGATAAAAATGAATAATTGTTCAATTATTCACCACCATCTAAATCAAATAGATCTGGCATTTCACATGCCTGTTTTTCTATAGTAAAATCTATAGTAGATCCTCGTGATTGTGATGTATTTTGTGGTTGTAGAGATGAAGAATCTTGTGAAGATAAAGGACTTTTATTCTCTGATTCATCACTATTTATATAGAGATTATTTATCGAATCCCCCATTCCTTCCTGGTCTTCTGCTCTACTATTCTTATCTAAGTCTTCTTGAGATAGAGAATTAGATTCAGTCTGTCTTTTTTTAGTTGGTTGATCATTAGAATCATCATCTGAAGAAGACAGTTTTCTTTTATTTCCTGTACCAGACTCTTCTTGATTATTATTATTTGACTCTGAAGAATCTAAACCTTCATTACCTGAAGAATCATTATCTGAATCATTATCTGAAGAATCATTATCTGAATCATCATCTAAAGAATCATTATCTGAATCATCATCTGAAGAATCATCATCTGAATCATCATCTGAAGAATCATCATCTGAAGAATTTTCTTCATTATCTGATGGAGCTTCTGCTGAAGATACTGAACTATCTGAATCTTCATTATCTGATGGAGCTTCTGCTGAAGATACTGAACTATCTGTATCTTCATTACCTGACTCATTAGATAACTCATTAGATTCTGGATTATTATTATTTAACTCTGATGAATTTTCTTCACCTAAATATCCTTCTGAAGGAGCTTGTTGAGCTTCAGATCCTCCATTATTTACCGGATCTGCATCTGTAACATTTTCGAAATAACTTCCTGTTTCTGAAACAGGTGTAGCTAATTCTCCATTGTTTGCAACTTCATTACCATCTCCGTCAGGTAAAACTTGTGCAATTCTCTCTGTGTAATCTGATATAGTTTGCATTAAATTATTCCCCCTATTTATTAACTCCTTATAATCATCTGTATTTTCATCACTATTGTTTTGTTCTATATTCTCACGTATATCCTCAGCTACTTCTGTTAATTGACACATCCTCTTTTCTAGTCGTTCCTTATTAAGAATTGCTAGATCGTTATGTCCAATATCAGGTTGATCTAAATTTTTATCTGCTTCCTCTATATTACCATCTAGTCTATTTATTGCTAATTGTACCTTATCATCTAACTCAGAATCAATATATGCATGATCCCTCTCTATTAAATTTGATAATCTACCCAATAAACCATTAATTTCACTATTTCATTGATCATATACAAGAAGATCAGAGTTATTATTATTAACACCAGTAGGTTCTACATCAGAAGATAATCCATTAGATTCTACTGGTGTTGAAGAGGCAAAACCAGTGAGAAAGAGAAAGATTGTAAAGGTAAACTAGCAAAAGCATGAGGTTTAGGTGGACTTGTTAAACATCATTCTAATGAACTATTATTTCTAGTAAATAACACTTGGAATGTATCACTGAATAATTGAGGTGTTAATCAAGGATATCTTGAAACTGCTTTACCCTCTGTTAATTGTTTGTATATAATTGTTAAGAAGTATCATGTAGCTACAACACTAATAATTGAACCTATACTACTTAGTAAGTTTCAACCATAGAAAGCATCAGGATAATCACTTATTCTTCTAGGCATACCTTGTAGACCTAAGAAATGTTGTGGGAAGAATGTAACATTAACCCCAACAAATAAAATTCAGAAATGAACTTTAGCAGCAAAATGGTCATATGATAAACCTAATAATTTAGGTATTCAGAAATATCATCCACTGTATAAAGCAAATACAGCTCCCATTGATAATACGTAGTGGAAATGCAAATTTAAAAATATAGACATAATTGAATCTATCTTTTATAAATGGTGGACTATATCATTATCTAATTTTTTCTACAAAAGGTACTCTTTGTCATAAAGGATTCTTATATTGAATTCAATCTAATATAAATTCAGAATATATTTTAAACTCTAAACTTTCTTTAGGTTCATTTTTAAATTCTCTTATTTCAATAAACTTTTTAATTTTTGATATTCTATAGAATTTAAAATCTGAATATAATCTATTTTTCATGAAATATTCGTATAAGAATACCATACCTTTTACATTTTGGTATTTATATGATATAGAGTTATGAGATTTTCTAAGTAAAAAAGCGGGTTTATAATTCGGTATCACATTATCTAAATTTAGTTTACTACTAAACTCGTTATGTTCAAATTCTAAGTTACATTCTATTCTATTTCCAGTATAGTTATATACAATAGTACCATCTGTGTCAACTAACCCTGCTAAATAAGGGTCGTTAGGTTCAATATTGTAATTTGCTTCTTTATAATCTATACCTAAATAATCGCAAGATTTTTTTAATCCTACTACTTTTAGTCTAATTAAACCATTAATATTATTAATTAAAAATAACATTTCCTCTTTTTTACTAATAATTCAGATGGAGTGTGGTTTATTCTTATCAGATCTAATTCTACCTATATGTAAAATATTTTGAATGTGACTTAATATTCTGATATCTCTGTTATGCAATTTAATTCTAATAGCTTTTAAAACTAGCTTAGAATTAATATTTCTAATATCAAAGTTACCATCACCGTCTATAATACCAGCTAATCATTTAAAAAAGAGATCTTCACCTTTTGAATCAGATATTTGGCGTGTAGTCTCTGAGAATCCTTTACAGTTTTCTGCTGATTGTATGTCCGTATTTTTTAAAAATACAGGTTTATTATCATTTTCACTATGTATAGTTAGAAATTTAAAGTTTCTATCGGCATCTATTTTAAAAAGATAATAATATAATATACATAGTAGACAACAACCTAAAAACATAGTTTCCAGCATATAGCCAAATGCGAAATAAACTAAAAGTTTATTAAGGCCCAAATGAGCAACAACGTAGTAAGTATCATGGAAAGCAACGTCAAGTGATGCATTAGCTAAAACAACACCACTTAATCCTCCAATAGTGAATAATACAACAAATCCTAATGCAAATAACATAGGAGGTGTTAAATGTAATGATCCACCATAACATGTAGCTAATCAACTGAATATTTTAATACCTGTAGGTACTGCAATAATTAATGTAGCTGCTGTAAAATAAGCTCTCGTATCGACGTCTAAACCAACTGTATACATGTGGTGACTTCAAACTAGGAATCCTAAAACTCCAATAGACATCATAGCATATACCATCCCTAAATATCCGAATACGTTTTTACCAGATCCAGCTGCAATAACTGTACTAATAATTCCGAATCCAGGAATAATTAAAATATAACAATAATTTTGATTAATTGAATAGTTAATAAATCTATAATAATCTATTCATCGTTTCTCCTTTTTTTTTTCCGAAGAAACTAATTAATACTCAAGAATTTAACATTCTTGTTAGGACTTTATCTTAAATTGTAGTATGATTAAATCTGTCCATAGTAATTTTTAATTTAATAATTTTTTCAAATCCATCTTTATTTAAATGATCTTTATTTTGAATTATTAAATATGCTTTTCTTCATTTTAAATAGTTAACATGTTTACTAGATAATAAATGAAAACGATCAAAATAATTAATAACATTTAGAGCTGAACCAAAACTAGTAGATAAATAAAAATATGTATCTTTACTATTACTATAGAAATTATTACCACCTAAAAAATTTTTAATAAATAGTAAAAGATCTTTATCTGTATGATCAATTTGAAAATTTAATCTTACTTGATTTATTTTACTCTCTTTAGATATTTTTAGATTAAAACTAGCACAAGCGTCACAAAACCCAGCTAATCAATGGTTTTTAAATTTATCCCTTTCATTTAATTCAAGGGTAATATTTTTACTAAATTCAGCATAATTAATATGATTTAATATATAATCAGTTATTTGATGAGATATAATTTTTGTTCTAATTTTACCATTTATTAAATTAATTACTTTTTCTATACCTTGTTTAGATTCTACAACTAAAATATAAGCATTTAAAGCTAGAACTTTTTTAACACTTCCATAACCTAATCTTTTTTTTATAAAATAGGCTAAAGAAGCATCTAATGGATTAAATTTAATAACTAATTGTTGTTTACTATTAAATTGTCCATTACCATCAATTAAACCAGCTAAATACTGTCCAAATTGATCATCATTTTTAGGTTTGATATGTTTAGGAACATGAACAGATATAGGTTTTATATTTTCCGTATTTACTACAATTTCGTTGCATAAAGTCTCTGAGGTTTCATTTTTAATATTAAAAATGTTACCTGCTGATAAACTTTTTCATTTTAACTTTTTTACTGTGTCATTAAAAATTATATTATTTATATTTATTTCGATTGAGTATTTAAAATGTAATATTTTATTATAAAAAAATAAAATTAAAGTTGTTCCAGCATACAGCAACGTTAAGAAGCCTATATATTTGACTTCTGGATGCTAGTATAAATTTATATATAAAAGATATTATATATAATTTAATATTTGGACTATATCTTTAACCTCTATTATTTCATTTATTATTAAATTTTACTCATACTTTAGCTAATAAACTGTCAGGTAAAGCAGAATAAGCTTTTAGATCTATTAATTCATAATATTTATCTGTTAAAAATAATCTTTGTTTTTTATTAGAAAAACAAGGATATTTTAAGAGATAACTTTTAAAAAGTTCAATATCATCTCTTGCTTGTATAGATCATTTATAGTAACCATTTTGACCTTTATCAAAATAAACATTACCACCAAAAATATCTTTAAAAGCAATAACGTCAACTAACAATTTATTAGTTACGGATATCGTCAATTGAGGATAATTATTTTTCATAGAATAAGTAATAGTACCATCTGCATCAAAAAAACCTGAAAATCAACCGTTATCTTTAGTGATAACTGTAGGGTATTTAATTATTATACCTAGAGAAGAACAAATTTGTTCTAATTGTTTAATTCTTGATGTATGTCTAATTTTTCCATTAATTCTATTAATTAAATCTATCATTCCTTTTTTATTATGTAATCTATATCTAATAGCTTTAACACCTGATCTTAATTTAATAGATCCACCTAATTTTTGTTTAATTATAGCCAAAGCATGTTCATCTTGTAATGACATAGTTATCTCACAACTAGGATAACCAGCTTTACTTAGTAATAGAGAACCATCTCCATCAATAAGACCAGCTAATCATTCATTTCAAGATTCATCATTATTAAAAGCTGATGAAATATGTTTAGAGGTTAATGGACGTGTAGTCTCTGAGGTTCCTACTAAGAAATTAAATCTTTTTGTTACCTGCTGATTGTCTAACGTTAATAAAATTTTAACTTTATAGGGATACACTGTAATTACTATTAAAAATATAAAAAATATTATACCACTTACTAATAAAGTATCTATTAACGAATGCTCAGAGTTTCAGCATATAGTCCATTTCATTAGATAAATTACTTTATCTACGGGCCATCATTGACCGAAGAATCCATTCTTTCAAATTTAACTTATTATTCTATATATTGATATCCTTTTGTTAAATTCAGGTACCAGTAATTTTATAATTCTGGGCTTGTGCATACATAAAGTATGGAAAGAACCGACTGTACATTAAGCAGCATTTCAGCCACCCACCAGTGAACCAGTCTGTAGCGGTCACTTAAATAACCGACGGTCTTTAAACAAGGAAATTTATTGACCGTTAACACTAGCATTGCTAATGTTTATACTAACTTTTCCTTTTATCAATTAATTATTTATTGATAAGCATAACAATATATAAAAAATTATATAAACACTATACTTAAGAGTTACAAGTAGTAATAACTAAACATTAACTAAGTATAAGGTATATTCTATATAGAATATTTGCTCTATTGGATCTTATATCTTTTTACATCTGTCCTAAGAGCTTCATAACTTGAACATTAAACCTTTACTTTTTTTCCCTAATATTTTAATTAATTTTATTAATCATTCTAGCTTTTTCAATCATCTCTACCCTTTTAATAGGATCTAAATGATATTTTTTTAACAAATCTTGATGTATTTCTTTTCATAAAATATAACTAATAGATTTTTTAGTTAATAATGTATAAGTATCAAAATAAGGAAATATATTATTACAATTTTTTAATCCTCCTATTCTAAATTCATTTATATTATCCACACTATGTTTTGATACTATTCCTCCATTAAATAAAGTACAAAGATGTTTTAATACTTCAATGTTTTCATTAAATTTTTGAGAAATATTATAATTAAAACTAAATCCTTTATATTTACCTATTGAACAAGTAAAACAACCTTCACCATCAGTGAAACCTGCTAATCAACTATTATTTAAACTAGGTAAATTAAAATTATCTTTAAATTCAACAGGATCTAATAATATTCTACCTTTACTTACTCAAATATTAAATCCTTTAATATAATCTTTAAATTTTACCTTTTTACTAGGTAATATTAGGTTACCATTAAACAAATGAATAAGTATTTCTATTTCTTTTTTGTTTTGTGTAACATATCTACTAGTTAATTTAGATTGTGCAATTACTTTACCAAAACCTAAAGTTTCTTTTATAAATTCTAATATCTGAATATCTAGAGTACTTTGTGTAATTACAAAAGAAAGATCACCTCTATTATTTACTATAAATGATCCTTCACCTTCTGTAAACCCTATAAATCAAGTTAAGAATTTTTCTGAAGGTAAAATATTATTAGGTAAATAATTAGTAAATTTTAAATAAAAATTTGAAAAATCAAATTTATTTGTTAAAAGATTATAATTTAATTTAAAACTTAAATTTGATTTGTTAATCTTTACCCTCGCGCTCACTGCGCGCGTGCGAGGTATTAAAACTAAAATTATTAATGCTAGAAGATTTACTAATAAAATATCTCTTGAGAAAAGATGTTGGAATAAGATAGGATCACCTCCTCCAGCTACTTCGAAGAATGAAGTATTGAAGTTTCTATCTGTTAAAACCATAGTAATACCCTTTATTTATATTGGTCTACTGGATAAAATCCCATAACTATAAGTATAAAACTTAGTTTCAAAAATAACTAAATCTTTAATTATTTAAGGTAGACACTCAATTTCTCTCGAAATTGTTTGGACTATATTTTATATTTTCAATTTATAGAAATTTTGTAAATGATCTCAAGTAAAAAGAGTTCTTTTCTCATTCATAAAAGATTTTATTTCTAAAATTTTTTCTTTACCTAATACAGTTTTATGTTCACCATTATTAAATAAATCTACAACTTTCATTCAATCTCTAGAATCTAAATACTTAGTTCCAAATAATGGATATTTAATCAAATAATTCTTTATTTGATTATTTCCTTTTAAATTAGTAGTTCTAACTCTATATTCAGGAAAAGATCTATTTAATCTTGTTTCTTTAACTTCAGTATTAAATAAATCAGCTATTTTATTTAAAAACTCTTTATTACTAAAACCTTTATGATCTGTTTGTCTTTGAGATATTTCCAATTTACATTCATATTTAGGATATTTACCACTAAGAGTACTTCTAACTTGAAAAGAACCATCTGCTTCTATAAATCCAGATAATCACCCATTAGAATCTAATGGGCTATTATTTAAAGGTTTTTTTTCAATATATATATTTTTTTTTGATTGATAAAAATCAATCAATTTATATAAACTATATATCTTAGGTGTTCTCATATTACCATTTAATAAAGATATAACAAATAGTATCCCTTCATAATTATTTATAGTAAAAATATAAGCATTTACACCTTTTTTTCTAGTAAGAGAACCAAAACCTAATTCTTTTTGAATCATTAAAGCTAATGGTAAATCCTTTAAATGAAAAACAATTTGAATTGAAGGATAATTCAATTTACCTTTAGGTGATCTTAAAAGATTTGGTACTATTATAGTTCCATCACCTTCAATAAGACCTGCTAAATAAGCAGCAAAAGGTAAATTATTTAAATTATCTTTAGAATTCTTATTATTGAACGAAGAATGCAATAATCTACAATGAAAATACTTTGGCGTGTAGTCTCTGAAGAATCCCTCTAGGTTCAAACCTAAAAGGTTTCCTACTGATTGTGTTATATATCTATAAATATATAACAGTTTCCAGTATATAGCCAAATTTAACGCCGACAGTTTTCTATATTTACCGGCTAATACTGGTAATGATAATAATAATAACACTGCTGTTATTATTACAGCTCAACCAAATAAAGCTAATTTGTGTAAACGTATACCTGGACTTCTCATATTTAAAATTGTTGTTATGACACCATTATCATTATTGATAATGAATGGACTATATCTTCAGCGTATCGTATTTTACGTTACGGTGTCTAACGTTTAGTCTCTGAGGATCCTACTAAGATACAAAGAAGTATCCTTTGGTTTCCTGCTGATTGAGCATAGCCTATAAGATTTTCACGTGTTTATATAACAACGTACTTATAAACACTAAGCTGTTCCAGCATATAGTTAGATTTTTTATATGAACCCCATACTTAAAATATTTGTTTTATGCGTATTTACATTTGTAACTATGATAAACTTTATCTGTATTTATACATTTAATTAACGTAACTTGAGTTGCAGGTAAACCTTTACTTCTTAAATATTCAACACACTTACCTAAACTAGGAAAGAACTCAGTTTTATTACTATCTTTTTCATTTATTAATATTACTGGTCTACTAAGACTACTAAGAGGTTTAATTCTATTATATTTAACCCTATCCTTTTCTAACATTAATGATAAATCTGTAATAGACATATCATTTATTTTAACATTTAATGAAGGTTCTCTAGTAAATAAATATTTACCTAAATAATAAGTACCCTTATTTAAATGCTTATTAAATGTAACATAATGAATATTAAGATTAGTAATAAAATCTTTTTGCTGCATTGAAGAGTAATACAAAATAGTTTTATCTCTATTATACATATACAAAGGTTTCGCATTAAATCCACTAGGATTATTTACTACTCTTACTGTATTTAAATTAAAAGAAGGATCCAATAAATAATATTGTTCCAAGACTATTTCCGATCTAAATTCATAATTATCATACAAAGGTATTACTTCCAAAGTAAATTTATCTAAATTTCCTTTTAATTGCGGAATTAATAAACCAATTGCTTTATGTTTATCTTTCAAATAACCATTTAATCTAATTGCTAATTGTGAAGAAGAACCAATATACTTATCTCCCGTTTCTTTGTGTTTGAATATGTATACTCCTGAAACTTGAATCTTATTAGACGGTGAACCAATTTGAGCTTTAAGCCTTTTTATTGTTTCATTTTTATCTAAATTATCATAAATATATCTTTTTCTTTGAACAAGATCTTTTAATATCTCTTCAGTAATTTCTATATCACAAGAAGATAATATCTCGTTAATTACTTTTACCGTTACAGGTTTACCTGATTTTATTTGTTCAAAAGCTAATCTATGAACAAATTGATTAACACCACTTTTCCCTAAGATAATTTTTCATTTATCTTTATTTTTATTGGGATCGGATGGTTTATTATTATTTAAATTACCGTTACTGTTAAAATTTCGCTTTGTTAGTTTAAAGCTTATCAAATTTTTATTACTTAATAAAACAAATACGTGCCAAGTTAAGTTCATAGCTCCTAACATACTACTAATTCCACTTAAGTGTAAACCAAAGATTGCTAAATCAACACTTGGTCCACTGTGAGATTGTATTCCTGATAAAGGTGGATACAATGTTCAACCTGTCATTTTTAAATGAACTTTTTCCTATCTCATTATTGTTAACCCTGATTACATTATACAGTAAAAACTGTTCAATGAATCTCAATTAAATTGAGTTCTTTTAGTATTCATGCCGTTTTTTAGGGATATTAATTTAGATCTACCTTCCGTAGTTTTATACCCTCTAGATAATCTTACTCGATGAAATTCCCGTCAATCTAAGAAGTCTTGATGTTTAGAACTAAATAAAGGATATGTTGATAAATAATCTATTAAATTATCACAAGAAGTTTTTTTAGTTGTTCTAACTTCATAAGATAATTCAACATAATTATCCTTGATTCTTTTAATTTCATTAACATTTTTTACATCAAGGAATACTCTAATTTTTTCCATAATTTGAAAATTAGAGTTATTTTCTTTAGAGATATCTGAGGTAATTTTATATATTTGTTTTTGAGAAATTCTCATATAACTTTTTACTACCTCTACTATACCTTCTGAATTTAAACCGAAACCACAGTAAAAATTACCGTCAGCTTCGATAAAACCAGTTAATCACGGGTTATTTCCTAATGAGCTATGATCTAAACCAAGTTTAGACATTTTTAAGTTTTCACTTGATCTAGCATTTAATCAATCAATTAATCTATGTAGAGCTTCTATTTTAGGTGTCCTCATTTTCCCATTAAGAAGTACAGCAATCTTTTGTATTGAATTTAGATCTTGAAATAAAAGATCTAAATACTTTGAATTTTTAGAATACACCAAAGTACCTCCATTTAAGACTTCCTTAATTTTATTGGCTAATGGTGCATCCTTTTCTACAAAAGTGATTTTTACTACAGGATATAACAACTTACCTTTTTGATTTCGAATCGTCTTAGGTACGATAAGAGATCCATCACCTTCTATCAACCCTGCTAAGTAATGACCTAATAATATTTCAGGATTATTTTTAGCTAAAGAGTGCGATAAACGATGATTAAAGAGAGATTTCGATATTTTACCTAATCTACCTTTCACTATTAAAGTAAAATATAGTTCATTTGGTTTATACTTTCATATAAAATTGGACTATATTTTCATCCTTTTAAAGGTGTATCACGTGTAGTCTCTGAGGATCCAACTAGTTGTTGGTTTCCTGCTGATTGTCCTTGCAATAACATAGCATATACTATTATGAACTATCTATTGTAGGACTTTCCAGCATATGGTGATAATCTATATAGTAATTGCTTACTACTCAGGCACAGGGTTGTTAGTACCTGCTCCATTTTCTATAGTTGCCGAGAATACAAATAATAGTAAACTAGGTACTAATAATCAGAAACTTATATTATTTAGTCTAGGGAATGCCATGTCTGGCCCTCCGACTAATAATGGTAATAAAAAATTACCAAATCCTCCAATTAAAGCTGGCATACAACTCAAATTAACTTTTTACGAGAAATTTTGGGGACTTTCTCTTGAGGACTTCTCATTAATTTTCATTAATGTTTGGACTATATCTTTACCTTTAAATATATATAATATTTACTAAGGTATTTCACGTGTAGTCTCTGAGGATCCTACTAAATAAAAGTGTTTAATGCTACAGTGAGCCCTTTTATTTTTGGTTTCCGGCTGATTGCCTAATCTTTTGAAATGTTACTGTATTCTGCCGCTTTTCTATTAAAAGAAAGTCTGCAGTACTAGTTCCAAAAGCTCTAAAGGGATTCCAGCATACAGTGAAAAATAAGTAGGATATTTCTACCTTACCCGGCCATGCCTTTTTTTTTATATAATATCTTTAATTTATGTAAGTAAATTTTCATTTACCTCGATAATAACCTGATTTTTTTCCTTTTAGGTATTCTCTAATAACTTGACGGTCACCTTTTAGATTGTTAGCTAAACTATTCAAGGATTGAAATACTAAATTTTTACTTGAATCGTCTTTAAACTCAGCTAAAATAGATTTAGCTGCAGGATGTTTAACGAGATATTTATCTCGTTTATCGCTAACTAAACTTTTAATCTCTTCTAAAGTGAGTATATTAGTTTTAGTAGATTCCTCAATTAAATCTAAAGAAAAAAAGAAAGTATCTAGATATAAGGTTCCTAAATTTAAACAATCGTTTAAACTTTTATGATGAATATTGATTGAATCATACATATGTTGTTTTGACTCAAAAACATATATTAATGCAAAGTCATCTGCATTATATATATAAACAGGAATACCTCTTTGTTTACGTAATCTTTCTCGTATTTCTTGACTCATTGATTCATGATATCCAGAACTACTAGCTACTAAGTCTACATTAAGATTTGGGTTTAAACTATTAATAAAATGTTGTTCTAATTCTACTACTTGTTCTAAACTAGATTTATCATCCATAATACAAATAGTTAACTTCATATTACTAAAACTATGTTTATTTAAATAACGTAAGACTCTACGTGCTTTAGTTTTTAGTATAGATGGCATAAAATAAGAACTTATTCTATTATATAAATTAATAGAATGACCTACATATATGTTTTTCCCATCTAAACTCTCTCATATATAAATACCTTTTTGCTTTTTACTTACTTTAAGTATAATATCTCTATTATTAAAAGGATCACATACTAAAACTTTAACATACTTATGTTTAGATTTTTGAAAATTTTTGTTATCATCATTTTTGTTATCGTCATTATTATTACCTGTTATAACAACATCGTTATTATCACTATTATTTTCTATCCCTATGTCTAGAGAAGATTCCGATTTAATATTTAATATAAAAAAATTTTTTTCGACCATGAAGAAAATCATCATTATAGCGTGTGCTGTAATTATAGCATTATATAATTGAAAATCTCCAATAAACTGAACACCAGGTCCAGCTAATTCTAATCTTATAAGTACAGAGAATGCTGTACCTAATAAACCTGAAAATAAGGCAAAAATTAAGTATAATGTTCCAATATCTTTTGCATTAGAGGATAAAAATCATCTTTCTTGTCATTCTGTTGGGTTTTTTAAACTAAAAAAATTTCTATTTAAATTTAGCCAACTAACATTCTGATTCGTCTCATCTAACAAAAAAAAAAGAACATTTAGGACATCTCTTTCATCTAAAACAAATTTTAACTTATGTGAATAAGATAATTTAATTACCTTATTTAGGGTGGGTACCTAGAATTGAACTAGGATATACTATTCCACATACAGCTGTTCTACCTTTGAACTACACCCACCTAAAAAAAATTTAGTATTAAAGTCCCCAGGGATTTTTTCCTGGGGTTGGTGACTACCTTAATATTCCTCCCTCGCCCCTTTAGCCGTCTATGGGCGATTTGGAACTATTATCTGATACAAGGATGTATTTAAACATCCAGTTTATACTCTTCAATAAAGCCGGGAGAGAAACTCGAATTCTCATTCTTAATTCATGAAATTATTGTTCTACCTATTGAACTATCCTGGCTAAAAAAGTGTTACTTTTTTCTAGATTACCAGAATCATCATCTCAATCATTCATCTGAATTTACACTACTACTACTTACATTACCTGACTACCCTTTCGCCTGTGGGCGACGAATTTATTTTTTAAATTTGATTTAAAGAATAAATTTAAAAAAGGGGTAAACTAACTCTATTAGCCCCTTCGCCCGTAGGCAACTTTAAAAAAAAAAAAGGGGCGAGGGTAAATCAAATAATAATAAATTAAAATTATTATTATAATTATTACTAACTTTTAATTAGAACGCATCCCTTTTTTTTCTTTAATAAAAAAAGACGAAAAAGGGGACTAAAAAAAAATTATGTTGGGGCGACTCGAACACCCAATAGTAAATACCAAAAATTTATGACTTACCGATTAGTCGACAACATATTATGGGTAACAAGACTCGAACTTGCAAAGTATAAACTATTCCGTCCTAAGCGGAACCTGGTTACCAAATTTCAGCATACCCATCCAATTTAATTTCCTCCCCTTTCTAGCCCTTTAAAATTTAATTTTTATTTTAGTCCCTTCGCCTCCCGGCGAATTTGGGGCATTTTTAAATTAAATTTTAGTTCCTTCGCCTCCCGGCGAATTTGGGGATTTTAAAAATTAAATTTGGGGCTTTTAAAGAAAAAATTGCTCGAGATAAGACTTGAACTTATAACCTAATCATCTTCAGTGATCCGCTCTACCAATTGAGCTTCTCAAGCTCCAAAATAATGGAGTTATCAGGACTCGATCCTAAAATTACGATATGCAAAATCGCCGTTTTACCAGTTAAACTATAACCCCTATCCGAGAAACGATTTGAACGTTTACGACTTGCGTCACTTAAACTTAAGCTAAGACTGTCTACCAATTCCAGCACTCGGATTTTTTTTAAGGCTAAAATGACTTGAACATTTACTCAAACCATCATGAGTGGTTCGCTTTACCGATTAAGCTATAGCCTTTGGTAAAAAGCGAATTTGGGATTTGCACCTCAAATCTTTTGGTCATGAGCCACCTGTGTTACTATTACACTAATCCGCTTATATTTTTTTTTTTTCGCGTGCACGCGACGATTAAAAAAAAATTAAAAAAAAATAGCCAAAGCGAATTTGGGATTTGCACCTCAAATCTTTTGGTCATGAGCCACCTGTGTTACTATTACACTAATCCGCTTAAACTTGGCTTAATAAGAAATAGGCGACTTGAACACCCAACCTACCCCGTGTAAAGGGGTTGCTCTACCAATTGAGCTAATTTCTTTCTTTCAACCCAAGGGAGATTTGAACTCCCGCACTAACAGTGAAAATGTTATGTCTTAACCAGACTTGACCATTGGGTCTATTATATATAGCCCAGTACAAGTATCGCACTTGTTTCTACCGATTACAAAACGGTTGCATTACTTTTATGCTAACCGGGCAATTTCAATTTTAGATATGAAATAATTTAGTATTTTAATAATTAGTACTTTATGTCTAAAAATATTAAAATTAGTACAACTAAAGCCTATTAATATTAAGTTTATTAAAAACTTATAACAATATTATTCGTAGTGTTCTACTACGTTTAAAAGTATCCTAAAGTAAGCTTCGCGCTTAAATGCTTTCAGCACTTATCTTTAACTGACGTAGCCTTCCTGCCATGCCCATGTGAACAATTTACTTAAGTATAAGCAAATGATATATTGTACGTGTTTATTTAATTTTTAAACCCTTAGGGGTATCACTACTTCTAATCCGACGGTAGAAATCACTTTCTATAGGAATTATTTCCCTATCGGGTGGGATCACTACTTTAAAAATTAAAACTAATAATAATAATAATTATTATTATTAACCCTAGGGTCTATCTAATGATAATAAAAAAAAAATAAGAATTTATTTTAACTTACGTCCCCCACTCTACTCTTATTAAAAAATTTCTTTTAAAATTTTTACCCATATAGGGTTTTTAACCCCTTTAAAAGCTTTTAGGTTTTATATGAGCTTATCTTAGATAAAAAAAAATATAAAAAGAAATTTCTTTTTATATTTTTTTTAAAAAAAAAATATGAAAATGCATAAAATTTCACATCGTCTTTATATAACATAAACAACAGGTAAACCATAGGTCAATATACCCAACTCCTTTCGTACGAAGGGGCTATCTTTATTCTACTTTAATTTCCTCTAGAAGATAGAAACCATACTGTCTCACGACGTATTAAACCCAGCTCATGTAGCTCTTTAATCGACGAACAGTCGAACCCTTCATGATTTTTGCATTCATGTGGATGAGCTAAGCCGACATCGAGGTGCCAAACCGCGCACTCAATTTGTACTCTCTTGCGCAAATTAGCCTGTTCAATTATGTTATCATAAAAGGTTTTTCTTTTATTTCCACTTTTCTCAAAATGGTTCAGACTATTTCATCATCTTTATTAACTTTCCCCCCTTCCCCCTCTTTATTAGCCTTAAGGAGGGTTTTGGGGAGATTTAGGGATTATTTAAATAAATAAATATAAATTATTAAATACCACTTACTCAACCTTTTATACCAAAAGATCCAATACGAGATTTAGAATTTAATTTAGTATAACCTAAATTAGGTTTAAAGTTTCCTCTTATTACAGATGAAGGATAACTTTTAATAGAAGAATAAGCATTTACTAAATTACCATTATATTTAACTTTGTGTTGAGATCTTGAAGCAGTATAACGTTTAGTTAATCTTCCTGCACCTTCTATTCTAACACCAGATACTCATTTATAATTAATGTCACTTAATACAACATTTTTAAGTGATTTTCTACTTTTTGTTATATTATCTTGCATTAATTTATATAATATATTATTTGTAGTATCAAGACTATTAATAGTAAAGAAATTTTCTAATTCAAAGAAATCTCTTTTTCTTTCATTTAATTTAATCTTTTTAATTTTTGGTTTACTAACTAATCTTTTAAGATATCTTGATAATTTTCTTTTTCTTCTTAATTTTAATACTAAAGGTTGTGCAAAGATATCACTATTCAAATAAAAGTATTTTAAATTAATAATATTAAATTCTACATTTTTTTTGTATATTTTTCTTATTAAATTAATTAAACCTTGTAAATATGAATTTTCAAATTTAGCTTTATTAATATAAAGTAATTGTTTAAAATACATGTAGTATATTAATTTATTAATAGATTTCTCTAGAACAATTGAAAAATAAAAACTTTGTATTGAATCTAGTCTTCAACTATAAATATTAGGTAAAGCATTTATTAATTTTTTACTTATTTCTTTTTTATCATCTATTACACTCACACTCAATGCTACATTTTGTATTAATTGTAATCTCTTTTTAAAACTAACTTTTTCAAAAAATTTTAGATATCTTTTTTTTAATATTAAAAAGTAATTAAGTCTTTGTCTATTATATACATATAATGTTATATTTACTTTATCATTAGTATGTTTAAATTCACCATCACTTATAAAGATTTTATTTGTAGATAATTTTCTAAATCTACGACGTATTCTTGCCTTTCTTACTTTAGATTCTATATCTAGATTATATGAACTAAAATAACCTTTAATTAGTTTCATTACTAATCTACTTGCTACAGGTATTAAACTTAAAGAATTTTTGTTATAAACATAAATACTATTTTTTCAATCTCTTACAGCAGGTACAAATTCTTTATTACGAATAGTTATATTTTTATTATTTAATGATTTTTTCTTATATGTATTTTTTAATTTTGATTTTATAATATTTAGCATATTTTATTAATATATTAAGATATTAATATAATTAATTTAATTAATTATATAATATTAAGCTTGGTAAATTACCAAGTCTATTTCATTATTATTATTATTACAATAACAATAATTTTTATACAAAAAATTATTCCCCTTTCCGCCTGTGGGCGACGAAAATCGCCAAAAGCTAAAATTTTGGGGAGTTAATAAAGATGTTGGGCATTTTTTTTATTAAAAAAAAACAAAGGATTATTGTTAGCAATACTCACCTTTTAGTCGTTGAACGTCCTTATTTTATCTTTCTCCCTTTCTTTCGTCCGAGGAGGATTAAGCAGCTTATAAACTACTGCTTATTGCTAAAATAAGTTTCGCTTCAAATACACTCTAATCATTTAAAGTTGTTTTTGAAATTTACCCAATATATTACCAATATTTTTAATATTGGAGGACTCACAGTTATAAATCCCTAGCGTAACTTTTTCTATAATCCAAGACCTTTCCTTAATGCATCTTGTGATCATATGCCCCGCTTACGCGACTGAGAGACTTGTAGGTCCTACAGTAAAGCAAGATTTAGCCATTAAACTTTTAAAGTATATTTAATCATCATCATATTAATAAAGGTAAATATGCTATATTAATATGAAAAAAAACTTTTCCACGGTAAACGTGGTGGATATAGTTTAAAATACATCTATTTACCATATAGGTAAAATCTTACTTAAAAAAAAAAAAATAAATATTTAATTTAATCGAATAATAACTGTATAATTATAAATATAATTATAACAAATTAAAATATTTTGTAAAGAAATTTACAAATTTACATATTAACTTTGGATATACCCAGGTACTTTTTGTGGGATCTGTGCCCCGCATAAACTGCCTCCTAATCCTCAAGAGTATATAAAGGAATCGAATAAAGGTGTTTCATTGTTATCTCTACAACTACCTTATACACTCACAATCATCCTAAATGTTAACTCTTATAATTAGTAACAGTAAAGCTGCATAGGGTCTTCTCGTCTATCTAGAGGTAAACAGTATCTGCACTGCTATTCCAATTTCACTGAGACAATCATCGAGACAGCTGTTGTATCGTTAAATCATTCATGCAGGACCGCATTTAACGGCCAAGGTATTTCGCTACCTTAGGACCCTCATAGGTAAGGCCGCCATTAATCGGGGTATCCTTCAAAACCTCAGTTAAAAACCAAGGTAAATTCGTTATCCAGCCGACATTGGGCAGACATCACACTCAATACTTTGATATTTAATCTTTGCAGAGTGCTGTGTTTTTATTAAACAGTCGTACAACATTATTTCATGTTTCCTCTTACAATTAGTTTAATTAAATCATATAGTTAAATATGTTAAACTAATCATAATGGCCCTCCTTATCCCGAAGTTACGGTAGTCAATTTGCCGAGTTCCTTAATGATTGTTCACTCAAACGCCTTTGTATTCTCTACTTGCTTACTTGTGATAGTATCTAGGTACGGTATATACTAATTCTTCATATAATAAATGAAAAAGAAATTTCTTTTTCATTTATTACTTACTATATGCATAAAAAAGATTCTTTAAACTATTTTTTTGAAATGTAAATTATTTTAACTAATAAAGATAATAATAATTTTCATTAAATTATACTTTTTCTTTAAACCCCCGACTAAATAAGAGTATATAATGTCTCTTTCTATTTAGTAGATTGCTAAATATACTGGAAACATTATATACGGTATACAATAAATTAAATAGCCTTTAGTAGCTTGTAAAGATTTTCCAGAACCTTTATTACTTTTTAAAGGTTTTGCCGTTACTTAAGAGAAGAATTTATATATAAATATCATCAAAATTACCTTTTGATTAATATTTTTAGATACCGAAAATTAAATAAAATACCATAAGCTTAAGGCGAGGATATTCCTTTTTCGTTACTCATGTCAGCATTCTCTCTTGGATTATATGGATGGAATAATAAAGAACTCTCTAAATCTCTAGATTTATATAAACCATTTTACCTTTAGAGATATCATAAGATTATACTAATATCCTTAAATATTATTAATAATTATCCATACTTATTCCTCGCTTTGAGGCGAAGAATATATAATATTTATCCAATGTTCCGCTACCCCACATATACAATATAAATTATTATAAATATGTGTACAAGGTTTCGGTATATTGTTTAGATCCGTTAAATTTTCGGTGTTTTTCTCTTTAATCAGTGCTCTGTTACGAGGTCTTCAAAAAATGGCCGCTTCTAAGCCTATTTCCTGATTGTATTTAAAAAAAACATCCTTAATTTCACTCAACAATAATTTTGGAACCTTAACTCTTGTTCTGGGCTGTTTCCCTTTAGACATACAACCTTATCGCACTATGTCCGATTATTCAACATTCATCTTTGCCATTCCGAGTGCAAATACTCTCCGGTAAAGTCACTACAACCCCCCGATGTTAACAAAATCAATTGATATTGTCCGAGATCACAGTTCTGTACCTGCTAAGATGTTAGTTAAATTACCTACTCATATAGGTTTCGCGGAAAACCAGCTATACTAGTCAGTTTTGTCTTTCACTAACTTACCACAGTTCCTCGGATATCTATACAACGATAACCCGTTCGGGCTTTTTTAACCCTGACCATGGTAAGATCACTAGTCTTCGGGTCTAATTCTAGATACTTATTCATTTTTTCATAATTGGTTTATCTAAGCGTTTATTCATTTTTTGCTTGCATCTAAAATTAACTTGCTGACCCATTATGCAAAAGGTACGCTCTTATTTTTTACTTAAATTTTACTCGAGCTGCTTATAAAACTACTATTTCAAATTTTACCTCACGGTACTTTTAACTATCGCTTATATATTATATTTAGCTTTAGAGGAAGGTTCCCCTAACTTCAAACAGATTTTAATCCGTTCTATTCCGGAAGTTTGGTTTATCGATTAAATGTTAAATGTTTGTTTATACATTTAATCTGAGCTTTTTTTTTGTTATTTAGTTTACTCCAAATAACAATCTCGTTTGATTTCTTTTCCTAAAGTTACTAAGATATTTCAATTCACTTCGTTTATTATTCGATTTCTCTTAGATAAGAGATTTACTCTTGTATCTTTAATATATAGCTAATTATCCATAATAATTTCTTTTTATACTTTCTTTTATAAAGAAATATATCTTTGTTTTCATATCACCTATATTGTAAGGTATACTTACAAATTAAATTTTTATATCAGGTTATTATGATTCGAACATAACTACTCCTCAACCCAAATGAGACGCCTAACCAACCTGGCTCTAACCTGTTTTTAATTTATTTTGGGACCATTTAAGGGGTCTTGGAACTGAAGGGGAACGAGAATAATCAGAGAGTATATGATTCGAACATATGAAAGTTTTACCTTTAGCTAAACTCAAGTTAGCCGCCTTAAACCACTCAGCCAACTCTCTTTTTATTTGGATAAAAGTTATATATAAATGATTCTTCAGTGACTCGAACACTGAACATATCCTTATCAAGAACACACTTTACCGGTTAAGTTAAAGAACCAATAAAATATATATATATACAACTTCAAGAGTACTTAGATTTGAACTAAGAAATATAAGGTTGAAGCTTACAGTTTTGCCTATTAAACTACACTCTTCGGAAAAGAAGTGATTCGAACACTTACGTGAAAAACACAATATTTAGCAAATATCTTACCCTACCAATGGAAACTTTCCCCGGGCTAAGCCGGACTTGAACCGGCATAATTTTTATTGACAGCAAAACACTTTACCTATTAAGTTATTAACCCTATATTAAATATGTCTAAACACTCTTTAGAACAAACTTCTATTAATTTTAATATTACTTTATATTATGACTAGCTGAATTCGAATCAGCACATCTTAATCGGTAATTAAGCAGTCTACCGTTAACTTATAGTCATTAATTATTAGATATTGTAAGACTTATGGGACTTGAACCCATATGGTAATGATTAAAAGTCATATGTTTTACCTTTAAACTAAAGTCTCTATTACAACTAGTGACTTTACCTTGTTATAAGATACAGCCCTTATCCTGTATCTCCATCTAAAGCCTCCTTAAAAGCTTAATCAAAGTTTACAATAGCTTTATACAGACCCTTATAATTAATATTATGGATATCTATATGTTAGAGTACCTCTGGACTTGTATTATGTATTATTTCTATTATATTCATCTGTACTGCTTGTATTTATTTTCTCCCTCCCCCCTTGTCCCTTCGCCTCCCGGCGACGGGACTAAAATAACTTACTAATAACCTCAATAATAGATTGAAACGTATAAAAATAATCATACAACATCTACAAAATGTCAGTATAAAATTCCTGACTCATAACCAAGATGATGGTGATCAGTTAAGTGATAAGCAGTTAAACGTCATAAACCTACTGCTAAAAATGCTGTTCCTATTATAACGTGTAATCCATGAAAACCTGTTCCAAAATAAAAACATGATCCATATACACTATCTGATATAGTAAATGATGATACTGTATATTCTACACCTTGGAAGAATGTGAAAACAATTGCTAACAGAATTGTAACTACTGTTCCATATAATGCTCCTTTTCTATTACCTTGTATTAATGAATGATGAGCGTAAGTTATTGTTACTCCTGATGATAATAAAAGTATTGTATTTAATAATGGTAATTCAAAAGGATTTACTCCTTGTATACCTAATGGTGGTCATTGTGCTCCTAATTCTACACTAGGTGATATTGCACTGTGGAAAAATGCTCAGAAGATTGCTAAGAAAAAAAATACTTCTGAGATAATGAATAAACCTACTCCTAAATTTAATCCTTTTTGTACTGCATTTGTATGATTACCTAAATATGTTCCTTCTGAGATTACATCTCTAAATCATAAACCCATTACGTAAGCTACATTTATTACAGCTACTGGTACTAAATATTCAAAACTTTGGAAACCGTGCATAAATAAAACTGTAGCTGTTGTAAGAATAAATAATGATACACTAGTAAATAAAGGTCAAGGTGATGGGGATACTAAGTGGAATGGATGATTTTGAAAATTTCTTTTTGATTGAAAGATCATATATTATTATATATTTATATTTCATACAAATTTGCAATATTTACTATTTTAAATTATAGTTTCATTTTGTTTAGAGACTATTTTTGTTTTATTGTTATAACAATAGCACCTACCATCCCTAATAGTAATATTACTGAACTTATGATTAATCATATAGAATAACTTGTATACATAATATTTCCTATTCCAGTTATATGAGTAAATTCCACTAAAGAGTTATCTCAACCTTTACTACTAGCATAAGCTATTTCTTGTTTTAAATCTATTATATTAAATAATTCATTATATACTGAAGTATATATATTTGAGAGACTAGATACTATTTTATCTTGTAAATTTAAAGGTAATGCTTGTAATATTATATTATAGAATAGTAATGTTATTAATAGAGCTAAAGTTAGATCATTATTAGTTTCACTAAAAAGTTCAGAAATTCTAATATTTATTAACATTAAGATAAAAAGAAATAAAATTGAAACAGCTCCTACATATACTAATATATAAGATAATCCTATATAATTATATCCTACTAATATTAATAAACCTGCAATGTTTACAAATAAACCTATTAAAAATAATACTGATACAATAGGATTTCTATCTGTAATAGTACATACTCCAAATATTATAGAAATTAAATAAATAATATCTACAAATTCTAATCTGAATCCATAAGTTATATAATCGTTTAATAAAAATAAATTATTCATTTCCAAAATCTAAAAAAAATCTATCTTTTCTCAATCTAGACTAATATAAGAGATATAGATTGGATTTTTTTTTCAAAAGGTTCGCCCGTCGCCTTCGTCGACTGATCAATCGCGCGAGCGCGCGCCGGATCTATATAGGAAGAAAAGGAATCGAACCTTCGATGGCTTATAGCCATTGAGTTTACAGCTCAACCCGTAAACCAACATACGGACCCTTCCTTATACCTATTCTAGAGAAGAAGATCCTCTCGAGAATAGGTAGGAGATCTTTATACTCAAGAGTCCGGCGGGGGGGTGGACTCCGAAATATAAGAACCCCATTTTTTTGTTAGAGTTAATGCATCCCGTGCAATTTCCATTACACGAACCTTATTTCGACTTAACACCAATCAAAGTCATACATACGAAAATTAACTTACATATATCTAGACCTAATTATATAGATTTATATCTAAATTAATCAAACTTATTGCACACACTTCTTTCAGCGCCTGACGAGTGGTTAGTACCTAGCTGAGATTAAATTCACCGTGACGTTGGTGATTCACGATTACTAGTAATTCCTTATTCATGTAGTCGAATTACAGACTACAATCCATATTATATCCTTTTTTGGGGGATTAGCTCAATTTCGCAATTTCGCATCCCTTTGTTAAGGCGTATGTGGCACGTCTATAGCCCACAGTATTTAGGCCATGATGACTTGTCTTCATCCCTTTTATCTGGTCCGATCTATTGGCGAACCACTTTATATATACAAATAAAGCGAGGGTTTTCGTTAATTAAAGGAGTAAACCAGATCTCACGACATTAACTAAAGACAGCCGTGCAGCACTTGTTACAATATCCCTTATATTGTTATTCAAACTGTGGTAAGGTTTTTCGCGGACTATCGAATTAAATAACATACTTCACTACTGATTTCAGAAACGGTCTAATGATTTCAGTTTATATGTTGCCATATTACTCTTGAGGTGGAATGCTTACACTTTCATTTATAGACTAAATACATTATCTAGTCTATGACATTCATCATTGTCT
>Ga0209643_1000684_pt1 | contig 47800 bp, 46 predicted proteins | sample AutmiccBRH37_all_FD_187383 | JGI IMG/M metagenome (GOLD analysis project Ga0209643, IMG submission 187383) | Deep subsurface microbial communities from Mt. Terri, Switzerland - Autotrophic microbial communities BRH/37_all (SPAdes) (version 2) | ecosystem: Environmental > Aquatic > Deep...
CCGCCCGCATGTAACATCCGGCATTCCGAATGACCGATGGAGGGGCGGGGCAAGCCCACCCCTACGAAATCATCGGAATCAGCCGCCGAGGCCTTCCTCGAGGTCGAGCGCCTCGCCGAGGCCGTCGAGCGACAGGACGAGGTCGCGGATACGTTCCGCCCGCTCGCGGCTGACCGCCATCATGGCGTTGTCCATGTATTTCGCGACGATGTCGTCGGTGGACAGCGGCCGGTCGCCCGCGCCGCGATTCTTCGCCTCGCGGTGGCGCAGCGTGCGGCCGTCGACGGTCTCGATCACGACCTCGCCGGAATAATAGTTCGGGAAGGGCGAGTCTGGGTCGACCTCGTAGTCGACCTTGGCGGCGAGTTCGAGGATGGCACGGTCGCCGGTAACCTCGGGCTCCAGCTCGGCGAGCCCGAACTTGCCGCGCAGCACACAGGCAGCGATGATGTAGGGGATGCTGAACTGCGCTTCGTAGGCGCCCTGCGGCACCCGCTTCGCCGCGAGCGGCTCGCAGACCACCTTGACGGTCGGGGCCGGCATCCGCGCCAGCACGCGCTTGATCTGCTCCGCCTTCAGGCCGTGCTCGGCGACGAGGGCCAGGGTGGCGTCGGCGGTCGCATGGTTGAAGTGGCAGGCCGGGAATGGCTTCACGGCGCTGCGCATCACCTCCCAGCGGTCGAACATCGCCTCGGTGGCGCGCTCCATGTGCACGTCGGCGGCGAGCGGGCCGAGATGCGCGTTCCACAGGCCGAAGCGACCCTCATAGGCGCGTTTCGGCCCGACGAAGCCGTGCTTCGCCATCGCCGCCGCGGTGATGCCGGAAACGGCGGCCCAGCCCGGATGCATCCGCTTCGTCCAGGCGCCGTCCTCGAGGAACTCCAGGCTGCCCGATCCCATCGAGAGCGCGATGCCCTGCGCCATGGCGAGTTGCTCGTCGCTCGCGCCGAACAGCTTGCCGGCGGTGATCGCGCAGCCGAACGCGCCGAGGATGCCGGTCGGGTGGAAACCCACCAGATGCCACTGGCCCTCGGTCACCGAGCCGATCCGCCCGATCACCTCGTGGCCCGCCACATAGGCCGCCAGCAGGTCCTTGCCGGTCTGCCCCTCCTGCGCCGCGACGCCGAGCGCCGTCGGCAGCAGCGAGCAGGTGATGTGCGTCGCCGCCTGGATGTGGGTGTCGTCGTAGTCGAGGCCGTGGATCAGCACGCCGTTGACCAGGGCCGCGTCGCGCAGCGGCAACCGCGTCGCCATGGCGATCACCGCATGCTCGCCGGGACCGCCGAGCGCACGCGACGCATTCAGCGTGCGATGCGCGAAGTCGTAGCGCGTCGACGCCAGCGCGATGCCGACGGAATCGAGCATCAGTTCCTTGGCGCGCTGCCGCACGGCCGCGGGGATGTTGTCGTAGGTGATGGCGTTGGCGAACCGCGCCAGCGTCTCGGCGATGTTGGCGCCGGGCTGGATGGCGGGGACGGTGGTTTCGCTACGCTTCGTCGGAAACGGGATAGCGGTGCTCATCGCGGCATCCTCCTGCAGCGGGCCCATTCCGGGCATTCTATAGGCGCCCGCCGCCCGCTCTGCACGACGGTAGGCCGCGGCCGCTCCGCACCGCCCCGACGCCGCGGGACCGCGCGGAGCGAAGCCGCTCAGAGATCGACGCGGCGCTTGCCGATGATCGCCAGGAACTCCCGGCGCGTCGCCTCGTTGTCGCGGAACTCGCCGAGCATGCGGCTGGTCACCGTCTGGACGTCCGGCTTGTAGACGCCGCGCGTCGACATGCACTCGTGCACGGCCTCCAGCATGACCGCCACGCCGCGCGGCTTCAGCACCTCGGCCAGGGTGTTGGCGATCTGCGCCGTCATCTTTTCCTGGATCTGCAGGCGCTTGCCGTAGACCTCGACGACGCGCGCCAGCTTGCTGATGCCGACGACGCGGTTGGTCGGGATGTAGGCGACGTGCGCCTTGCCGATGATCGGCGCGACGTGGTGCTCGCAGTGGGATTCGAAGCGGATGTCGCGCAGGACGATCATCTCGTCGTAGCCCTCGACCTCCTCGAAGGTGCGGGCGAGCATGTCCGCCGGGTCCTCGTTGTACCCGTTGAACCAGTCTTCCCACGCGCGCACGACCCGGCCGGGCGTGTCGAGCAGGCCGTCGCGGTCCGGGTCGTCGCCCGTCCAGCGCAGCAGCACCCGGACGGCGGCCTCGGCCTCCTCGCGGCTCGGACGTTCGATCTTCCGTGGCGTGTCCAGATGAGCACGCTCGAGATCGAGTGGGGTGGTCGAACTCAAGGCAAAATTCCTTTCGTCTGGCGCCGCCGGCGGCTTTGCCCGCCGGGAGGATGTGGGCGCAAAGTCGCCACGGTCAACAATGCCGGCATACGCCGACGATCAGTGTACGGATTGCCGGATATGGGGACTGTCGAGCGAAAATGCCGGAATCGCCACGTCGAACGTCTGCCCGTCTTCCGTCGTCATCTGATATGTCCCCACCATGAAGCCGGACGGCGTCGAGAGCGGGGTGCCGCTGCTGTAGTCGAAACTGTCGCCCGGCTTGAGCACCGGCTGTTCGCCGATCACGCCCGCGCCGCGCACCTCGTGGGCGCGCCCGGAGCTGTCCACGATCCGCCAGTAGCGGGTGAGCAGTTGCACGGTCTCCTGGCCCTGGTTCTCGATACGGATGTGGTAGGCCCAGACATAGTGGCTCTCGTCCGGCCTCGACTGGTCCTCCAGATATTCCGGCCGCACGGTGATCGTCACCGAACGGGTCGTCTTGGTGTACATCGCCTGGAGTCCTCAGGTGGGCTCGCGGCCTTGAGGGCCGCGGCCCGATACTAAGGCGGGCGATCCCGTGCCTCAACCCGGCGCCGTCACGACGCCGCGGCCAGTGCCTGTTCCAGGTCGTCCCGGAGGTCGGCCGCGTCTTCGAGGCCGACGGACAGCCGCAGCAGGCCCGGCGTGATGCCGAGATGCGCCTTGTCGGCGTCGGACAGGCGCTGGTGCGTCGTCGTCGCCGGGTGGCAGATCAAGCTCTTGGAATCGCCGAGATTGTTGGAGATGTCGATCAGCTTCAACGCGTTCAGGAAGCGGAACGCGGCATCCTTGCCGCCCGCCAGTTCGAAGGCGATGACGGTGCCGCCCGCCGTCATCTGGCGCATGGCGAGCGCGTGCTGCGGGTGGGATTCGAGTTCCGGATAGAGCACGCGCCCCAGGTCCCGGCGACCATCGAGGAAGCGGGCGACCTCCAGGGCGTTGCGGCAGTGCTTCTCGACGCGGAGCGGCAGCGTCTCCAGCGCCTTGAGCATCACCCAGGCGTTGAACGGGCTCAGCGCCGGCCCGGTATGGCGCAGGAACGGCGTCAGCACATCCTTGATGAAGGCGGTGTCGCCGAGCACGGCGCCGCCGAGGCAGCGCCCCTGGCCGTCGATGTGCTTGGTCGCGGAATAAACGACGATGTCCGCGCCGAGCCGCAGCGGCTTCTGGAGCAGCGGCGTGGCGAAGACGTTGTCGACGATCACCCGGGCACCGGCGGCGTGCGCCAGTTCGGCGATCGCCGGCAGGTCGACGATCTCCAGGGTCGGGTTCGACGGCGATTCCACCAAGACGACATCGGTCGGACGCGACAGGGCCGCGGCCCACTGGTCCAGGTCGATGCCGTCGACCAGTTCCACCTCGACGCCGAAGCGCGGCAGGATCTCCTGGAGGATGTAGAGACAGGACCCGAACAGGGCGCGCGCCGCGACGACGCGCCCGCCCGCCTTCAGCTGGCAGACCAGCGCCGCGTAGACGGCCGCCATGCCGCTCGCCGTGGTCCGGCAGGCTTCCGCACCCTCGATGAGGCGCAGCCGATCCTCCAGCATCGTCAGCGTCGGATTGGCGTAGCGCGAATAGACGTAGCGCTCGAGCTTGTTCGAGAAGGAGGCCTCGGCCTCCTCGGCGCTGCCGTAGACGTAGCCGGAGGTGAGGTAGAGGCCCTCGCTGGTCTCGCGATGCTCGGACCGGATGGTGCCGCCGCGGACGAGCAGGGTCGCCTCGCGCCAGCCGTCGGTATCGGGATGGTTTTCGCTCATATCGTCCCTCGTCGGCTCCCGGTCGGGAGCGGTCTGAAGACCGGAGGCCGAAGGCCCAGCCATGTTCCTGCCGCAGCGGGAACAAAAAAGCCCCGACGCAACGGCCGGGGCCCATGACAGGCCGACCTTTTAGCGCGCTTGTTTAACGTGGCCGCAATCCGGTCGATCAAATCGCCACGATCGCCGATATTTAGAACCGGCTGCGAACGGCGTCAAGCGGATCGTCGTGCCCGCAAAACAGCCAGAACGTCGCCGGATGCCCAGCGGGTAGCCCGATGCCGCGGCCCGGACCGGGCGCGCTTGGTGGCATGGCGATTGCCTCTGCGGTGCAGACGCCAGCCGAAGGGAACCCCGACGCATGCTCCAGAACGCCTACCGCATCGGCCTCGCCATCGCTGCCCTCTTCGCCGCTTCCGGCGCGGCAACGGGGGCTGCGGCCGCCGACAAGGCGCATCTCCAGCTCGACTGGATCCCGACCGGCGAGCATGCCGCCTATTTCGCCGGCTGGCAGAAAGGCATGTGGGAGAAGCACGGCATCGAGATCACCATGGCGCGCGGCTACGGATCCGGCGACACGATCGCCAAGCTGGCCGGCGGCGCGGCGGACTTCGGCGTCGCCGACATCGCCGCCGTGTACACCGGCCGGCAGCGCACGCAGACGCCGGTCAAGGCGATCAGCGCCGTCTACACTCATTCGCCGCACTCGCTGTTCGTCCTGAAGAAGAGCGGCATCGCCGACTTCAAGGGCCTGGAGGGCAAGAAGATCGGCATCACGCCGGGCAACAGCCACAAGCTCTACTTCCCGAACGTCGCCGCGCGCGCCGGCACCGATCCAGAGAAGATCGTCTGGGTGAACACGGACGCGTCGGCCATGGCGGCGATGCTGATCACCGGCCGCATCGACGCCGCGCCCTTCTACTCGATCCACCACTACTACCAGAACAAGGCCGCCGTCCGTGCCGGCGAGGAGATCGCCGTGCTGCCGTTCGAGAAGACCGGCTTCACGATCTACGCCGCCTCCCTCGTGGCCACCGACGAGATGATCGCGAACAAGCCGGACCTGACGAAGCGCTTCCTCGCAGGGGCCTGGGATTCCTTCAAGTGGGCCAAGGACAACCAGAAGGAGGCGTGCGAGCTGCACGTGAAGAAGAACCCCGAGGTCGACGTCGACGACTGCATGGGCAGCCTGAAGGCGACCATGGGCTTCGTCTTCAACGACCATTCCGAGAAGACCGGCTTCGGCCGCTTCGACCCCGAGCGGCTGAAATACACCTGGGAGGTCGTGGCCGCCTCGCAGGACATGCCGAAGGACTGGGACTACGCGCAGGCCGTCGACACCAGCCTGTTGCCGTGAACGTGCGGCATCCGCAGAGCCCGGCGGCGTCATGATCCGGGTCGACCGCGTCACCAAGGTCTTCCGGTCGCGCGACGGCGCCGACGTCACGGCGCTGTCCGACGTCTCGATGGAGATCGGCCGGAACGAGTTCGTGGCACTCGTCGGCGCCTCGGGCTGCGGCAAGTCCACCCTGCTGCGGATGATCGGCGGCCTGCTGTCGCCATCCCAGGGCGGGATCGAGGTGGCCGGCACGCCGGTCACGGGGCCGCGGCGCGACACGGGCATCGTCTTCCAGAGCCCGACGCTGCTGCCCTGGGCGACGGTCCTCGACAACGTGCTGTTCCCGCTGAAGATCATGCGCCAGGTCGATGCCGGGGCGATGGACCGGGCGCACGCCCTGATCGACCTCGCCGGCCTGCACGGCTTCGACGGCAAGTATCCGCGCGAACTGTCGGGCGGCATGCAGCAGCGCGCCGCCATCTGCCGCGCGCTGATCCAGGACCCCGACATCCTGCTGATGGACGAGCCGTTCGGCGCGCTCGACGCGCTGACGCGCGAGGAGATGACGCTGGAACTGCTCCGCATCTGGACCGAACAGCCGAAGACCATCGTCTTCGTCACCCACTCGATCCCCGAGGCGGTGCTGCTGGCGGACCGGGTGATCGTGATGTCGCCGCGCCCCGGCCGCATCGCCGAGGTGATCGACGTGCCGCTGCCGCGCCCGCGCGACTTCGCGTCCGAGGCGAGCCCCGACTTCCAGGCCTGCGCCGGCCGGATCCGCAGCCTGATCTTCGGTGCGCGCCGTCCGCGCGCCGACACCGCAGCCTGACCCGGCGGAGCGCCAGATGCAGAACCCATCCCTGCGCCGCTCCCTCGCTTCGGCCCGCGACGTCCTGCTGCCGACGCTCGTGCTCATCGGGCTGATCGTCGTCTGGGAGGCCGCCGTCGATCTCTTCGGCATCCGGGAGTTCATCCTGCCGGCGCCCAGCGCCATCTGGACAGCGACGACGGCGATCTGGGGCACGGTGATGGACCATACGATCGCGACGCTGACCACCGTCGTCGTGGGATTCCTGGTGTCGATCGCGATCAGCCTGCCACTGGCGGTCTTCATCACCGCCTCGCCCTGGATATCGACCGCGGTCTATCCGCTGCTGGTGCTGACCCAGTCGATCCCGAAGGTGGCGCTGGCGCCGATCCTGGTGATCGCGCTGGGTGCCAACGAGGCGCCGCGCATCGTCATCACCTTCCTGGTCGCCTTCTTCCCGCTGGTGATCGCCATCGCGACGGGCCTGCTGTCCGTCCCCTCGGAACTGATCGAGCTGGGCCGCTCCTACCGGGCGTCGCGCCTGCAGGAGCTGTGGCGCATCCGGCTGCCCTATGCCGTGCCCTTCATCTTCAGCGGCCTGAAGGTGGCGGTGGCGCTCGCCGTCGTCGGCGCCGTGGTCGGGGAGTTCGTCGCGGCGGACCGCGGCCTCGGCTACCTGATCACCACCTCCACGGCATTCTTCAAGACGCCGCTCGCGTTCGGCGCGATGATCCTGCTGTCGCTGATGGGCATCGTGCTGTTCCAGGCGGTGGTCGTCATCGAACGCGTCTTCTTCCCCTGGTCGTCGGGCCAGGACACCGTCGTCGGCTGAACGCGTCCGCCAGAAAAGCCGCCGGAACGAGGGACAGGACAATGACCTACACCATCATTCGCAACGGCCGCCTCGTGGATGCGGCGGCGCATCGCGCCGACCCGACCGACATCCTGATCGAGGACGGCACGATCGTGGCGGTCGGCGCGCCGGGGATGGACGCCCCGGAAGGTGCGACCGCGATCGACGCCACCGCGCGGCTGATGCACCCCGGCCTGATCAATGCGCACACCCACGGCCATGGCGGGCTTGCCAAGGGCATGGGCGACCGCTGGACGCTGGAACTGCTGCTCGCCGCGGGCCCCTGGACCAACGGCGCCCGGACGCTGGAGGACAAGTATCTGGCGACGGCCATCGGTGCGGCCGAGATGGTGCTGAAGGGCGTCACCGCCTGCTACGACCTGTCCTACGAGTTCCCGGCGCCGACGCGCGAGGGGATGGAGGCGGTCGGCCGCGCCTATGCCGACGTCGGCATGCGCGCCGTCGTGGCCCCGATGGTCGCGGACCGCAGCTTCTACGACGCGATTCCGGGGCTGATGGAGGCACTGCCGGACTCGCTCCGGAAGGAGGTCGCCAAGCTCCGGCTGGCGCCCTTCGAGACCAGCCTGGCCAATATGCGCGACATGCTGCACCACTGGCCGTTCGACCGCGACCGGATCCGGGCGGCGGTGGCGCCGACCATCCCGATGCACTGCACCGACGCCTTCCTGACCGGCTGCCGCGACCTCGCGCGCGAATACGGCGTGCCGATCCATAGCCACGTTTCGGAATCGAAGGTCCAGGCCGTCGCGGCGCTGAAGGTCTGGGGCCACAGCCCCACCGCGCATCTCGACGCGCTCGGCCTGCTGGGGCCCGACTTCACCGTGGCGCACGGCGTCTGGCTGGACGACGACGACATGCGCCGGCTCGCCGACCAGGGCGGCAGCATCGCGCACAATCCGGGCAGCAACATGCGCCTCGGCAGCGGCATCCTGGCGGCGCGGCGCGCGCTGGAGATCGGCGTCAACCTGGGCATCGGGACGGACTCGTCCAGCTGCTCCGACAATCAGAACATGTACGAGGCGATGCGGCTCGCGTCCTTCGTGTCGAAGGTGCGCGGGCCCGACTGGCAGCGCTGGCTGAAGACCGAGGAGGTGCTCTCCGCCGCGACCGAGGGCAGCGCCCGGGCGCTGGGCTTCGAGAAGATCGGCCGCATCGCCGAGGGCTACAAGGCGGACATCGTCTTCCTCGACCTCGGCTCGATCAACTGGATCCCGTTCAACGACCCGACCAACCAGATCGTCCACACCGAGGACGGCACCGGCGTCGACAAGGTGATGGTCGACGGCAGGATGGTGGTCGAGAACGGCCGGCTCGTGGCGGTCGACCTCGGGCGAATCGCGATCGACGCCGAGGCGGCGCGGGCGCGGCTGGAGGCCTCCAGCGCGCCGATGAAGGCGCTCTACGACCAGCTCGAGGGCATCGTCGGCACCTTCTGTCCCGGCATGGCGCACCAGCCGCACCACATCCACCGCTACGGCGCTTGCCACCATCCGGACTGAGGCGCACGATCCGTTTCGTGTGCGGGTGCGATCACGTCTCTGCGGCGGCCCGCCGCCTCCGATCCGGCCGTCGGCGGGCCTTCGCCACCCCGGCACGGATGCATGGAACAGGGCTTGCATCCGCGTAGCCGACGCTTCTCCGATCCGGGAGAGGACGCCCCTGTCCGAGAGGTCCAAATGCGCTTGAAATCAAAGGCCATCGCCGCACTGGCCGCCTGCGCCATGATGGCGGGCACGCCCTTCGCGGCCGGAGCGGAGACCAACATCAAGGTCATGGGCTGGTTCGGCAACCAGCCACAGATCGACGAGGTCGAGATCCCCTTCTGGAAGGCGCTGCCCGAGAAGAGTGGCGGCGACATGAAGGCCACTTTCCGCACCATCAACGAGGTCGGTCTGAAGGGCTTCGAGGCGATGCGCACGCTGCAGAGCGGCGCCTTCGACATCGTCGCGATGCAGCTGTCCTATGTCGGCGGCGACGATCCGGTCCTGGTCGGCGTCGACATTCCCGGCCTCGCCTACGACTTCGAGACCGTGCGCAAGATGGTCGACGCCTACGCGCCGGTCATCGACCAGCGCCTGCAGGACCGCAAGGTCGGCAAGCTGATGGCGCTGTGGCCGTTCCCGCCGCAGATCCTGTTCTGCAAGGAGCCGATCAAGACGCTCGCCGACCTGAAGGGCCGCAAGGTCCGCGTCACCGGCGCCGTGATCTCCGAAATGGTCAAGAGCTGGGGCGCCACGGCCGTCACCCTGTCGGGCACCGAGGTCTATCAGGCGCTGCAGCGCGGCCTCGTCGAATGCGCCGCCACCGGCAGCGCCTACGGCAACCAGTACGGCTGCTACGAGGTCTCCAATCAGCTCTACGTCCTGCCGGTCGGCGGCTACGCCCTCGTCGCGCACGTCGCCCGCTACGACTTCTGGAACAAGCTCAACGCCGAGCAGAAGACCTTCCTCTCCGGTCAGATGAGCGAGATGAACGAGGCGATGTGGGCGATGGGCGAGTCCACCCACAATGACGGCGTCAGCTGCAACACCGGCAAGGAGCCGTGCAAGAGCGGCAAGGTCGGCAAGATGAGCATCCTCTACCCCTCGGACGAGGATAAGGCCTTCTTCAAGAAGACCGTCGAGGAGGTCGCCATGCCGGCCTGGATCAAGGACTGCGAGCGCGTCTATCCGGAGTGCAAGGCCAAGTACAACGCGACGATCGGCGAGGTCGTCGACCTGAAGATGTGAGCGTTCCGGGGCGGCGGGCGAGCCGCCCCGTTCTCCACGGACCCGATCTTTTCCAGGACTGGAGCGCGCGATGGTCGTGCGGGCGTTGGACGGCGTTGGCGGCGCGCTGCGCGGGGTCAGTCACGTGCTGGCGCTCGCCGTGGGCTGGGTGCTGATCCTGCTGTCGGCGACGATCGTCGTCGAGGTCGTGGGCCGCAAGCTCTTCGCCATGTCGCTGCAGGGCGTCGACGAGTATGGCGGCTACATCCTGGCCATCGGCTCGGCCGTGGGCTTCTCCCTGGCGCTGTTCCACAAGGCGCACATCCGGATCGACATCGTGATCCGCTACCTGCCGCCGCCGGTCCGCGCCGTCGCTGACCTGGTGGCACTGGCCGTGCTCGCCTTCGTCGCGTCCGAAGTGACGATGACCGCCGTCGGCGTCGCGACGCAGTCGCATGCCATGCAGGCACAGGCCGTCAGCCCGCTGCGGACGCCGCTCGAAATTCCCCAGGGCCTGTGGGCCGCCGCCCTGGCGCTGTTCGCGCTGTCGGTGATCGTCGTCTTCCTGCGCACCGCCGTCGCCGTCGCGCAGCGCGACTGGGCGACCGTCGAGCGCGAGGCGGGGCTGGCGGACATCGAGGAGGAGGTCGCCGGGGAGGTCGAATCGGCCAAGCGCCGCCTCGCCTACGGGGAGGGCACGGCATGAACCTGCTCCTCGTCTTCGCCGCCGGCCTGATCGGCTTCATGTTCGCCGGCCTGCACATCGGCTCGGCGATCTACATGGTCGGCTGGATCGGCGACGCGACCGGCGGCGGCATCCTGTCGGCGATGATGGGCAACCTCGCCTGGACGACGATGAACGAGTTCCTGCTCGTCGCCGTCCCGCTCTTCATCCTGCTCGGCGAGATCCTGCTGCGCAGCGGCGTCGCCGACCGCATGTACGGCGCGCTGGCGGAGTGGCTGCGCTGGCTGCCGGGCGGCCTGCTGCACACCAACATCGCCGCCTGCGCCCTGTTCGCCGCCACCTCCGGCTCCAGCGTCGCGACCGCCGCCACCATCGGCACGGTCGGCATGCCGGCGTTCAAGAACCGCGGCTACGACGAGAGGCTCGTGCTCGGCTCGATCGCCGCAGGCGGGACACTCGGAATCCTGATCCCGCCCAGCCTGAACATGATCGTCTACGGCGCGATGACGGGCGCCTCGGTCGGGCGCCTCTTCGTCGCCGGCATTATCCCGGGCATCATCCTGACCCTGATGATGTCGGGCATCATCATCGTCGTCTCGCTCGCCATGCGCAGCGACCGCACGCCCGAGGCGATGCTGCCGCTGGCGGCACGGCTCAAGCTGCTGCTCCACCTGCTGCCGGTGTTCGGCATCTTCTTCGTGATCATGGGCAGCATCTATCTGGGCATCGCGACGCCGACCGAGGCCGCCGCCCTGGGCGTCGTCGGCGCGCTCGGCATCGCCGCCGCGATGCGCCGCCTCAGCATCGCCATGCTGCACGAGGCGTTCCTGTCGACGGTGCGCACCACGGCGATGGTCGTGCTGGTGATCGTCGCCGCCTTCATCCTGAACTTCGTGCTCAGCTTCCTCGGCCTGCCGCAGTCGATCGCCAACTGGATCCAGGACCAGGGCCTGTCGCCCTATCAGACGATCTGGCTGCTGCTCGTCTTCTACCTAATCCTGGGATGCTTCCTCGAGGCGATCTCGATGATGGTGACGACGCTCGGCATCGTCGTGCCGCTGATCGTGAGCATGGGCTTCGATCCCGTCTGGTTCGGCATCTTCATCACGGTGCTGTGCGAACTGGCGCTGATCACGCCGCCGGTCGGCCTCAACCTCTACGTCGTCCAGAGCATCCGGGCGACCCGGGGCAGCATGAACGACGTCTTCATCGGCACGCTGCCCTTCTCGCTGGCGATGCTGCTGTTCCTGACCCTGCTGATCTACTTTCCCGGCATCGCCCTTTGGCTGCCGAACCTGATGTTCGAGTAGGCGACCCTCGCACCTTTCGTACCGCGCGACGTTGGTCTGATCCGAACCCGCCAGGACGGCGGGCGGACAACGGAGGCGACGATGCAGCGCAACGGCATGCTCTACTTTCTCGTCGGCGGCCTGGTCGTCGCGGTCGCGGTCATGGGCTACGTGATCTACGATCAGCAGACCGAAGATCAGGTCGAGATGAAGATCGAGCTTCCCGGCGGAAAGGAACTGGGCGTCACGGGCACGGTCGATAAGTAGCCGGAGATCACATGGCGCATCGCGGAGGCACCGTCCGCGTCGGGATCTCCGGGTGGCGCTACGCACCGTGGCGCAGGGGCACCTTCTACCCCGACGGCCTGAAGCAGCGCTGCGAGCTGCACTATGCCAGCCGCCGGTTCGGCGCCATCGAGATCAACGGCACCTTCTATTCCCTGCAGCGCGCGTCGTCGTTCCGGTCGTGGCGCGACGACACGCCGGACGGGTTCCTGTTCGCGGTCAAGGGCGGACGCTTCGTCACGCACATGCGCCGGCTGAAGGATACCGGGCCAGCACTGGCCAATTTCTTCGCGTCGGGCGTGCTGGAACTGGGCGATAAGCTCGGCCCGATCCTGTGGCAGCTGCCGGCGAGCTTCCGCTTCGATGCGGACCGGCTCGCGGGCTTCTTCGACGCGCTTCCGCGCACCCAGGGCGAGGCGGTGACGCTCGCGCGCCGGCACGACGGCAAGCCGAAGGAGCCCGGCTGGTCGGGTGCGGTCGCACACCGTCCCATCCGCCACGCCCTGGAGGTCCGCCATCCGAGCTTCGCGGACCCGACATTCCCGGATTTGCTGCGCGAGCACGGTGTGGCGCTGGTCCTTTCGGATGCCCCCGGCTGGGCGGCGTATGGCGACGCGACGGCGGACTTCGCCTACATCCGCCTGCACGGTGCCGAAGAACTCTACGCCAGCGGCTATGAGAACGCAGCACTCGACAGTTGGGCGGAGCGGGTCCGTATCTTCGCCGGCGGCGGCGAACCCGAGGATCCGCCGCGACTGGCGAAGCAACGGGCGCCGCGGCGCAACCGCGACGTCTTCGTCTTCTTCGACAACGACGCCAAGGTGCGCGCGCCGCACGACGCGATGGCGCTGATGCGGCGCCTCGATCTGGCGCCGCCGGCCTGAGGGTTCAGGCCGGACGGACGACGATGCGCTTCTCGGCGGCCTCCTCGACCGCCTTCCGGCTGAACAGCATCGGCACGTATTCCTCGCGCGCCCAGATGTCGAACAGGTCGCGATAGTGCGGGCTGCGCGGGTCGCCCGACTGGCCCGGCGCGTTCACCGTCCAGCAGCCGTCCCAGTTGCCGACATCCACCACCATCCGCCAGGAGACGCCGTGCATGACGCGGAAGTCGCTGGCGCGATAGCCGTTGTTGTTGACGGTCAGGCCGCTGCCGCCCTTCGGCGCCGGCCCGACGTCGAGCCTCGCCTTCCATTCCGGCGAGGCCGAGGCCGACAGGGCGTGCTCGAAATAGCCGTGGTGCAGCTTGCCCCAGGCCCAGCCGGCCGGGTCGGCGCCGAGCCGTTCCGCCGTGGCGCGCACCGCCGCGCCCAGCGTCTCCAGCAGCAGCGCGTCGCGCGCCGCGGCACCGTCCGCGCCGAAGCGCGCATCGACCTTCTCGACGAGGTCGACGATCAGCGCCGTGTCCGGGGTCGCGATCATCTCCGCCAGCCCCGGCGGGCCGAGACGGCGCAGTGTCGCCGGCGTCAGGTGTTGCATGAACCAGATCTCGAACAGGGCCGCCGGGCCGGACTCCGGCCCCAGCCGGCAGTCCCAGCCGCGCAGTAGGTCGAGCCCGCGCGCCGTGTCGGCGTCGTCCGACGACAGGTTCGTCAGCAGCGCGGTCAGCCGCCGCGCCGACACGTTGGCGAAGTCGGTCTGCAGCGCCTTCGTGTCTTCGATGGAGAATTTGCGCTTCTCCTCCAGGCCCTCGCTCACCCGCGCATAGCGCGCGCCGTCCGACCATTCGAAGCAGGTCTGGTGCGGATAGCCCTCGGGATGGTTCATCTGGTTCGCCGAGGCGACCCAGCCGCGCGACGGGTTGTAGAGGCGCGGGTGCTCAGATTTCGCCAGGAAGCCGTCCCATTCGTACCGGCCGTCGCCGGGCACCGGCATCAGCCCGTCCCAGTTCGGCCGCACCGGCACGTGTCCGGCGCCGATCCAGCCGATGTTGCCGTCGACGTCGGCATAGACCTGGTTCGCCGAGGGTGCGCCCCAGCCGTCCATCGCCGCCACGAACTCGTCCCAACTGGTCGCGATGATGTAGTTCAGGCTCGCCAGGTAGGCGGCCGTTCCCGACGCGGTCCACACCGTCCGCACCGCCCAGGCGCGGCCGGCGGCCTCGTCCCTGTGCAGCACCGGCCCGTGCCGGGTGAAGCGCAGCTGTTCGTGCCGCGCCGGCCCGCCGCGCACGTCGATCGTCTCGTCGATCACCCGCATCCGCTCCCAGCCGTCGCCGTAGCGGTAGAGGTCGGGATCGTCCGGGTGCAGTTCGTAGACGTAGAGATCCTCCTGGTCCGACGGCCAGATCGTCAGGCCGAAGGCGATGCGCTCGTTGTGGCCGAAGGACACGCCGGGGACGGCCGGCTCGCCGGCGCCGATGACGTTGAGGCCGGGCGCGGCGAGGTGCGCGATGTAGCGCAGCGACGGGTGCTCGTGCTGCCGGTGCGGGTCGCTCGCCAGGATGGCGCGTCCGGTGGTCGTGCGGTCGGGCGCCAGCGCCCAGTTGTTGCTGCCCTGGGTGTCGACGTCGACGGTCTCCAGCGGCCGGTCCAGCCGGTCCGGCCCGAACGCCACCGGCTCGGTCGCCGACAGGTAGGTCTTCACCACCTCGGCGGGCACCGGTCCCGGCGGAAGGCCTTCCGGCGGCTGCGCCGCCCAGGTGGGCTCCAGCTTGCGATGCAGCCCGTCCGCCTCGATGCCGAAGCGGTCGGCGATGTTGGTCCGCAGCGCCTCGTACTCCAGGTTGCGCACGCGCGCATGCGCCCGGCAGCGCACCACGTCCTCGGCGTTCCAGCGCTCCGGCTTCGTGCCGGTCAGCGCGAACTCCGGCGGCAGCCGCTCGGGCTCGCGCTCGGTGAGGTCGATCCAGGCGTTGATCCCCTCGACGAACGCCTCGGTCCAGGCCTTGGCCGCGATGCCGTAGCTGCCCCACTCGGCCGACATGTCGCCGCGATAGATCAGCAGCCGCGCCGCCCGGTCGCGGTCGGCGTAGCCCGGCCCGAAGTCGCGCGCCAGCAGGCCCAGTCCGCGCTTGCGCCACAGGTCGATCTGCCACAGCCGGTCGCGCGCCGCGTTGAAGCCCTGCACGAAGAAGGCGTCGCGCGGGCTCTGCGCATACATGTGCGGGATACCCCACCGGTCGATCAGGATCTCCGCCTCGGCGTCCAGTCCGGCGGCGGCCAGCGTCTCGGTGTCGATGCTCATCGGGTGCTCGCGTCGTTCACGGGATCAGCCGCAGTGTGGCCGCAGCCGGCGCCGCCGCCAACCGGGTATCTGCGCGCGACGCGCAGGGGTGGCGGGGTCCGCCACCTCCCGGTACCGTTGCTGCAATGCTCGGCACCGTCGTCGCGCCCTACCCCGCCAGACCAGGATCCGCATCCGTGTCCGAACCATCGCATCGCCGCTTCTCGCTCGGGATCGACATCGGCGGGACCTTCACCGACATCGTCGTCTACGACCACGCCGAGGGGCGCCGGTTCAGCCGGAAGGTGCTGACCACGCATGACGATCCGTCGCGCGGCGTGATCGACGGCGTCGACAGGGTCCTGGCGGAGGATGGCGTGCCCGCCGCCGAGATCGGCCGGGTCGTCCACGCGACGACGCTGTTCACCAACGCGATGATCGAGCGCAAGGGCGCCGTCACCGGACTGGTGACCACCGCCGGCTTCCGCGACGCGCTGGAGATCGGCCGCGAGCGGAAATACGAACTCTACGACGTGCATATCGAGAAGCCCCAGCCGCTGGTGCCGCGCCATCTGCGCGCCGAGGTGCCGGAGCGGATGGATGCGCGCGGCGCGGTGCGCATCCCGCTCGACGAAGCGGCGCTGGAGACGGTGGTGGACGGGCTGGTGCGCGAGGGCGTGACCTCGGTCGCGGTCGCCTTCCTCCACGCCTACGCGAACCCCGCACACGAGCGCGCCGCGGCGGCGGTCGTCGCGCGGCGGTTTCCCGAACTCGCGGTCAGCACCTCGTCGGACGTGGCGCCGGAGATCCGCGAGTACGAACGCACCTCCACGGCGGTCGCCAACGCCTACATCAAGCCGCTGGCGCGCGGCTATCTCGACGCGATCGCCGCGCAGCTCGCCCGCCGCGACATCGCCGCGCCGCTGCTGCTGATGATCTCCAACGGCGGCCTGACCCATGTCGAGGAGGCCAAGCGCGTGCCGGTGCAGCTGCTCGAATCCGGGCCGGCGGCGGGCGCGCTGGCGGCGGCCTGGTTCGGCGCCCAGGATGCCGGCGGCGACGTGCTGGCCTTCGACATGGGCGGGACGACGGCCAAGCTGTCGGTCGTCGACGGCGGCAAGCCCCTGGTCGCCTATCATTTCGAGGCGGCGCGGCAGAAACGCTTCGCCGAGGGATCGGGCCTGCCGATCCGCATCTCAACCATCGAGCTGATCGAGATCGGCGCCGGCGGCGGGTCGATCGCGCATCTGGACGCGATCGGGCTGCTGAAGGTCGGGCCGGAGAGTGCCGGGTCGGAGCCGGGGCCGGCCGCCTATGGCCTGGGCGGCGTGAAGCCGACGGTGACCGATGCCGACTTCCTCTTGGGCTATCTCAACCCGGACTTCTTCGCCGGCGGGTCGATGGCGATCGACATGGCGGCGGCGCGCGGCGCCATGGCGCGGGTGGCCGACGCGGCGAACCTCACCGTGCAGCAGCTCGCCTGGGGCATCCACGACGTCGTCAACGAGAACATGGCGAGTGCGGCGCGCGTCCACATCGCCGAGCGCGGCAAGGACCCGCGGCGCTACGCCCTGCTCTGCACCGGCGGCGGCGGTCCGCTGCATGCCTATTACGTCGCGAAAAAGCTGAACCTGAAGCGCATCGTCTGCCCGAGTTCGGCCGGCGTCGCCTCGGCCATGGGCCTGCTGATCGCGCCGGCCAAGGTGGATCGCGTGGCGACGGTGGCGCAGCGCCTCGACACGCTCGACTGGCCGGAATTCGAGGCGACGTTCGGCAGGCTTGAGGCGGATGCGCGGCGCATCGTCGGGGAAACCGGGCTCGATCCTGCGACGGCACGCATCGATCGCATCGCCGATGTCCGCTATGTCGGCCAGGCGTTCGAGGTGGTCGTCGACCTGCCGCCGGGACCCTACGACGCCGGCTCGCTGCCGGCACTGATGGCGGCGTTCGAGGCGGCCTATGTCGAGAAATTCACCCGCACGCCGCCGGCGGTCTCCGTCGAGATCATCAATGTGCGCGTCTCGGTGGCGGCACCGGTGCCGGGCGGCGAACTCGGCATCCGGGCGGACGCGAGGACGGCGGCCGAGCCGATCAAGGGATACCGGCGCATGTACTTCCCCGAATGGGGCGAGCATCGCGCCGCACCGGTCTTCGACCGCTACGCCATGGCGGCCGGAGACCGGTTCGAGGGACCGGGCGTCGTCGAGGAACGCGAGTCCACGCTGGTGATTGGCCCGGGCGCCAGCTTCCGCGTGTCGGAGACCGGCAACCTCGTGGTCGACCTGCCATGACCGCAGACAAGGATATTCGCTCGATGAGCAGTCCCGCCTTCGACGCCGTCACCCTGGAGGTGATCTGGCGCCGCATGATCTCGGCCGCGGACGAGGCCGGAAAGACGCTGCAGCGCACCTCCTTCTCGACCCTGGTGAACGAGTCCAACGACTTCGCCTGCGTCCTGACTGACGCGCACGGCCAGAGCCTGGTGCAGAACACCGACAGCATCCCATCGTTCATCGGCTCGTTGCCGATCACGGTGAAGCACTTCCTGGAGGCGATCGGCGTCGACGACATGGCGCCGGGGGACTTCCTCGTCTGCAACGACCCCTGGGTCGCGACCGGCCACCTGAACGACATCACCATCGCCAAGCCGATCTTCCGCGCGGGGCGGCTGATCGGTTTCGCGGCGTCGACCGCGCACGCGCCCGACATCGGCGGCAAGGTCCGGTCGGTCGTGGCGCGCGAGGTGTTCGAGGAGGGCTTCCACATCCCGGCGATGCACCTGATGCGCCGGGGTGAGCCGGATAAGACCCTGTTCAAGCTGCTGCGCGCCGCGGTGCGCACGCCGGACCAGACCGAGGGCGACATCTGGGCGCAGGTCACCGGCCTGAACCTGATGGAGAGCCGGCTGCAGGAACTCATGGACGAGTACGGCCTCGCCGACCTGGAGGCGTTTGCGGCCGAGATCCACGGCCGGTGCGAGACGGCGATGCGCAAGGCCATCGCCGCCGTACCGGACGGCCGCTACGAGCACGGCTTCACCACGGACGGCGTCGGCCATCCGTTCACATTCAAGGTGGCGGTGACGATCGACGGCGACCGCTGCGTCATCGACTATGCCGGCACCGAGGCCCAGGTCGGCCGCGCGATCAACTGCTGCATGACCTACACCTTCGCCATGTCGGCCTATGCGATGAAGGCGGCCCTGCTGCCCGACCTGCCGAACAACGAGGGCATCTTCCGCACCATCGAGGTGACAGCGCCCGAGGGGACGATCGTAAACCCGAGGCGGCCGGTCGCCGTCGGCGGGCGGATGGCGACGGGACACTATCTGCCGCCGCTGATCTTCGGTGCGCTGGCGAAGGTCCTGCCGGACCAGGTGATGGCGGCGGCCGGCTCGCCGCTGTGGAGCATCATCCAGACCGGCGTCGACGCCGCGGGCCGGACCTATGCCAACACGCTGTTCTTCAACGGCGGCACCGGAGCGACGGCGAAGGTCGACGGACAGAACTGCTTCTCCTGGCCGTCCAACATCTCCAACGTCCCGGTCGAATTGGTCGAGCGCAACACGCCGCTGTTCGTCGGCCGGAAGTCCCTGCGCGACGGCTCCGGCGGCCCGGGCCGGCGGCGCGGCGGCCTCGGACAGGAAATCGAGATCACCGTGGAGAGCGACACCCCGGTCGGCATCATCTTCATGGCCGAGCGCCTCGCCCACCCGGCGGAGGGCCTGAACGGCGGCGCGCCGGGGACGCTGGGCGAAGTGCTGATCGACGGCGTGCCCACCGACGTCCGCGCCGACCACGTCCTGACCAAGGGCCAGACCATCACCCTGCGCACCCCCGGCGGCGGCGGCTTCGGCGATCCGGCGGAGCGCGAGACGGAACGGGGCGACGCGGACCGTCGTGGCGGGTACGGCTGACCCGGCGGTCGCAGGCTAGGCCCGCATCCCCGGCGGGCGCGCCAGGCCGTAATGGTCGCGCAGGGTCTCGCCCGTATACTCCGTGCGGAAGAGGCCGCGCCGCTGGAGCAGCGGGACGACTTCGGCGATGAAGACGTCGAGCATCTGCGGCAGGATCGGCGGCATGATGTTGAAGCCTTCGGCCGCACCGCCGGTGAACCAGTCCTCCATCAGGTCGGCCACCTGTTCCGGCGTCCCCGCCATGGTGAAGTGGCCGCGCGCGCCGGCGAGGCTGGCGAGGAGCTGGCGCAGCGTCGGCTTCTCGCGCCGGACGAGGCCGATGATGACCTCGGTGCGGCTGCGCGCCGCCTCGACCTTCTCCGGGTCGGGGAAGTCCGACGGCGACAGCGGCCGGTCGAGCGGCAGGTGCGAGAAGTCGTAGCCGCCGAAACGGCCCGACAGGCGCCGCCGCCCCACCTCCGGATCGGCCAGTTGGTTCAGTTCGCGCGACAGGCGCTGCGCCTCGGCCTCGGTCGAGCCGATCATCGGGCTGAGGCCGGGCAGAATCAGCGCCTGGTCGCGCGGGCGTCCTTCCGCCTCGACGAGCTGCTTGAGGTCGGCATAGAAGGCCTGGGCCGTCGCCTTCTCCATATGTGCGGTGAACACGGCCTCGGCATGGCGGGCGGCGAAGCGCCGCCCCGTGTCCGACGAGCCCGCCTGCACCAGCACCGGCCGCCCCTGCGGACAGCGCGGCAGGTTGAGCGGCCCGGCGACCTGATAATAGTCGCCGCGATGGTCGATCGGCCTGATCCGGTCCTCCCGGGCGTAGACCCCGCCCGCGCGGTCGTCGACCACGGCGTCGTCGCCCCAACTGTCCCACAGCGCCTTGACGACGCTCATGAACTCCTCGCCGCGGACGTAGCGCTCGGCATGGCTGAGCGGGCCGTCGCCGCCATAGTTGCGGGCCGCGGCCGCGAGCCAGGACGTGACGATGTTCCAGCCGACCCGGCCGTTGCTGATGTGGTCGAGCGAGGCGAATTGCCGGGCGAGGTTGAACGGCTCGGTATAGGTGGTCGACGCCGTGGCGATCAGGCCGATCCGGCTGGTCGCCGCCGCCACCGCGGCGAGCACGGTGATCGGCTCCAGCCAGGTGCGCGCCGCCTGGGCCACGTCGTCGCCGAGCGCCAGCTGGTCGGCGAGGAAGATCGAGTCGAAATGCGCCGCCTCGGCCCGCTGCGCCAGATCCTGATAGTAGCGGATGTCGGTCAGCGGCAACGGCGACGCGGCCGGATGCCGCCACGACGCCTCGTGGTGGCCGCGGCTGTGAATGAACAGGTTGAGATGCAGCTGCCGGTTCATCGCGTCTCTCGCTCCTCGAGCCTTCGTCGGTTGTTCGCGGCCCTTTGTCTCAGACCTTCGCCCTGTCGGGCCAGAAGCGCACGCCGGCACGCGCCAGCCCGCCGCCGACGCCCACCGGGGTGCCGTCGGCGCGCCAGCAGGCGGCACCGGTCATAGAACCGTCGGCCTCGAACCGGATCGCGTTCATGCCGCTCGCGACATGGGGCAGCACGACGCAGTCGTGGCCGCAGTCGCGCAGACCGGCACGGACAGGTTCGGGAAAGCCGCTCTCCACTTCCACCGTGTGGCCCTGGGTCCACAGGCGCGGGGCCTCGACCGCCTCCTGCAGGGCCATGCCGTGGTCGATTAGGTTGAGCAGCGCCTGCATGGCGGAACCGAAGATGCGTAGGCCGCCGGGCAGGCCGAGGGCATAGGCCGGCTCGCCGTCCTTCAGCGCCATGACCGGCGACATCGACGTCGTCACCCGCTTCTTCGGCGCGATCGAGGCGGCATGCCCGGGATGCGGGTCGAACAGGTGCATGTGGTTGTTCGCCACCATCCCGGTGCCGGGCACGATGATGCGCGCGCCGAAGACGCTGTTGATCGTCTGGGTGCTGGCGACGATGTTGCCGGCTGCGTCGGCCACCGTGATGTGCGTGGTGTTCGCCGATTCGACTGGCGCCACGCCGGCCCCCCAAATCTTCGCCCGGTGCGGGTCGATCTCGGCCCGGCGTTCGGCGGCATAGGCCTTGTCGATCAGCCGGTCGACCGGCGCGCGCACGAAGTCGGGATCGCCGGTCACGGCCTTGCGGTCGGCGAAGGCGATCTTCAGCGCCTCGGCGATGAGGTGGAGCATCGCCGGCGAGCCGAAGCCCAGCTGCGCGATGTCGTAGCCCTCCAGGATGTTGAGCATCTGGATGACGTGCACGCCGCCGGACGAGGGCGGCGGCGGGCCGACGATCTCGAAGCCGCGATAGGTGCCGCGGACGACCGCGCGCTCGATCGTCCGGTAGTCGGTCAGGTCTTCGAAGCCGAGGAAGCCGCCAGCCCGGGCGAAATAGTCCGCGGTCGCCCGGCCGAGCGCCCCGCCATGCAGCAGCCCCGGTCCCTCCTGCGCGACGGCGCGCAGCGTCTCGGCATAGTCGCCCTGGACCAGCCGGTCCCCCGCCTTCAGCGGCGTCCCGCCCGGCAGGTAGAGCTTCGCCATCTCCGGGTCGAGGGCGAGGTCGGCGGCCGTGTCGGTGATGCATTCCACCAGGAAGGGCGTCGCGCGGAAGCCGCGCGACGCGTGGCGGATCGCCGGCTCGATGACGTCGGCGAGCGGCAGGGTGCCGCACCGTTCCAGCGCCTCGCACCAGCCGAGCAGCGCGCCGGGTGCCGCCACCGCCTTGGCGCCCAGCGTGTTCTCGCGCCCCTCGACGTCGAGATAGTCCGGCAGCGTGTCGGAGATCGGCCGGTAGCTGTCCGGCCGCGCGGCGGCCGGAGCGCGCGGCAGCCCGTCGACGATGCGGTGGCTGCCGTCGGCGAGGCGGATGTGGGCGAGGCCGCCGCCAAGGATGCCGACCATCATCGGCTCCACCACGGTCAGCGTGAACAGCGCCGATATGGCGGCGTCGACGGCGTTGCCGCCCGCCGCCAGCATCTCCGCGCCCGCCGCCGAGGCCAGCGGATGGTTGGTGACGACCATGCCGCGCCCGCCGTTCGCCGGCCGCTTCCCGCATTCGAACACCGTGGCGGCGCGCTCGCGCCAGTCGCCCTGCGTCACCCGCTCTTCCTTTGTCCGGTCAACGCGGCCAGCATAGCCCCGGACGACGGACGGGAACAACGAACAGGGTGAAGCGATGCGCCTTCGCGACAAGATCGGAATCGTCACAGCGGCGGCGTCCGGCATGGGCCGTGCCGGCGCCCTGCGTTTCGCGCGCGAAGGCGCGTCGGTCGCCGTGGTCGATCGCGACGCGGCGGGCGTCGCGGCCGTCGTCGCCGAGATCGAGGCGGCCGGCGGCAAGGCGACGGGCATCGCCGCCGACCTGCGCGCCGACAAGGAGGCGGCGCGCATCGTGAAGGAGACCGCGAACGCGTTCGGCGGGCTCGACTTCGTCTGGAACCATCTCGGCCACCCCGGCCCCGCCGCGGTCGAGGGGCTCGACATGGCGGACTTCGAACTGGCCGTCGACCTCAACCTGCGCTCCGTGCTGGTCACCACCGAGGCGGCGATCCCGGAGCTGCGGGCGCGCGGCGGCGGGGCGCTGCTCTTCACCGCCTCGACCTCGGGCCTGCAGGGGTCGCCCTACAGCCCGGTATACTCGGCGATGAAGTTCGGGGTGATCGGCCTGACGAAGTCGCTGGCCAAGCGGCTGGCGCGCGACGGCATCCGCGTCAACGCGGTCTGCCCCGGGCCGGTCGATACGCCGATGCTGCGCGTCTTCGTCGCCCGGCCCGACCAGCAGGACACCGGCGGTCGGGATCCCGAGGAACTGATCCGCCAGCACAGCGGCCGCAACCCGATGGGCCGCCCCGGCCGGCCCGAGGAGATCGCCAACGCCGCCCTGTTCCTGCTCTCCGACGAAGCGTCCTTCGTGACCGGTGCCGCCCTGCCCGTCGACGGCGGTTCGACGGCCTGAGACACCTGCCTGCGACCGGCCGCGCCGTGGCATGATCCGTGCCGCACCGACGGTGCGGTCGCGGGGGGCCGGCAGGGGAGCCGGCCAGGGGAGCCGAAGGGGGACGGATGCTGACGCGCTTCAAGCTAGAGGAACACGGCACGACCGTACGGACGGAGGTCGTGGCCGGCGTCACGACCTTTCTGACGATGGCCTACATCACCTTCGTCAACCCGGCGATCCTGTCGGACGCGGGCATGGATTTCGGCGCCGTCTTCGTCGCGACCTGCCTCGCCGCGGCGGTCGGCACCCTGATCATGGGACTCTACGCCAACTACCCGATCGCCCTGGCGCCGGGGATGGGCCTCAACGCCTATTTCGCCTACGGCGTGGTCGGGGGCATGGGCTATTCCTGGCAGGTGGCGCTCGGCGCGGTGTTCCTGTCGGGCATCCTGTTCATCGCCCTGTCGCTGCTGCCGGTGCGCGAATGGCTGGTGAATGCCATCCCGCGCGAGCTCAAGACGGCCGTGTCGGCGGGGATCGGCTTCTTCCTCGCGATCATCGCGATGAAGAACGCCGGCCTGATCGTCGACCATCCGGCAACGCTGGTCACCGTCGGCGACGTCACGTCCTGGCCGGTGATCCTCGCCGGGGCGGGCTTCGTGCTGATGGTGGCGCTGGACGTGCGGCGGGTACCGGGTGCGGTGATCATCGGCATCCTCGCCACCACGGCACTCGGCCTCGCACTCGGCGTCTCGGAGTTCCGCGGTGTGGTCTCGCTGCCGCCGGATCCCTCGCCGACCTTCCTGCAGCTCGACATCGCCGGCGCCTTCCACGTCGGCCTGATCGCCATCGTCTTCACCTTCCTGTTCGTCGACCTGTTCGACACGGCCGGGACGCTGGTGGGCGTCTCGCATCGCGCCGGGCTTCTCGACGCGCAGGGCCGGCTGCCGCGCCTGCGCCAGGCTCTGCTGGCCGATTCGGCCGCGACGACCGCCGGCGCGGTGTTCGGCACCTCGACCACGACGAGCTACATCGAGAGTGCCGCGGGGATAAAGGCTGGCGGACGAACGGGGCTGACGGCCGTCGTCGTGGCGTGCCTCTTCCTGCTCTGCCTGTTCTTCTCGCCGCTGGCGCAGACCGTACCGGCCTATGCGACCGCACCGGCCCTGCTGTTCGTCGCCTGCCTGATGGCGCGCGGGCTGACCGAGATCGACTGGGACGACGCCACCGTCTATGCCCCGGCCGTGGTCACGGCACTGGCCATGCCCTTCACCTTCTCGATCGCCCACGGCATCGGCATCGGCTTCATCACCTATGCGGGCATAAAGCTCGCCGCCGGACGCTTGGCCGACTGCTCGCCGACAGTCCTGGCGATCGCCGCCCTGTTCCTCGTGAAGTTCGCCCTCCTGTGAGCGGGCGTTGATGCGATGCCCTGTCGGCGCTAGCTTCGGGGCAAAGGACAGGACAATTGAAGGACGTGCAGGCCATGCCCGACACGACGAGCCAGCCGGCGGACGCGGCCGGTCGCAGCGGCCCGCTCGATGCGGTGATCATCGGCGCCGGCTTCTCCGGACTGTACCAGCTCCACTGCCTGCGCGACCGCCTCGGCCTCTCGGCGAAGGTGCTGGAGGCCGCGGACGGCGTCGGCGGCACCTGGTTCTGGAACCGCTATCCCGGCGCGCGCTGCGATTCCGAGAGCTACTACTATTCCTTCTCCTTCTCGGACGAGCTGCAGCAGGAATGGACCTGGTCGGAGCGCTATCCCGGTCAGGCCGAGATCATGGGCTATCTCAACCATGTCGCCGACCGCTTCGACCTGCGCCGCGACATCGTGCTGAGCACGCGCGTCGCGGGCGCGCGCTACGACGCCGCCGCCAACCTGTGGCGCGTAACGACCGAGGGCGGCGACGAGTATGCGGCCCGGTTCCTGATCACCGCCGTCGGCTGCCTGTCCTCCGCCAACGTGCCCAACATCCCGGGGCTCGATAGCTTCGAGGGCCGCTGGTACCACACCGGCGAATGGCCGCACGAAGGGGTCGACTTCACCGGTAAGCGCGTCGGCCTCGTCGGCACCGGGTCGACCGGCATTCAGGCGGCTCCCGTCATCGCCGAGCAGGCGGCGCACCTCACCGTCTTCCAGCGCACGCCGAACTACAGCGTGCCGGCGCGAAACGCGCCGCTCGACCCCGAATTCGACCGGCAGGTGAAGGCGAACTACGCGTCGATCCGCGACCATGCGCGCCGCACGGTCAACGGCCATCCCTTCGACATCTCCGACGTCTCGGCCCTGTCCGTCTCGCCGGAGAAGCGGCGCGAACTCTACGAGAAGGCCTGGGAGGTCGGCAGCCTGCGCTTCCGCGCGACCTTCAGCGACCTGCTGACCGACCGGACGGCGAATGACACGGCGGCCCAGTTCATCCGCGACAAGATCCGCGAGATCGTCAAGGATCCGGAGACCGCGGACAAGCTGACCAACTTCGATCACCCCTACGCGGCCAAGCGGCCGCCGATCGACACCGACTATTTCGAGACCTTCAACCGCGACAACGTCGCCCTGGTCGACGTGCGTGCAGCGCCGATCGAGCGCATCACGCCGAGCGGCATCCAGACGGCGAATGACGAATACCCGCTCGACATCATCGTCTTCGCGACCGGCTTCGACGCGATGACGGGCCCCCTGATGCGCATGGACATCCGCGGCCGGGACGCGCTCTCGCTGCGCGACGCGTGGCATGCGGGGCCCAAGACCTATCTCGGCCTGCAGGTGCCCGGCTTCCCCAACATGTTCACGATCACCGGCCCCGGCAGCCCGTCGGTGCTGTGCAACATGCCGGTCGCCATCGAGCAGCACGCCGACTGGATCACCGACTGCATCGCCCACATGCGCGCCAACGGCATCGAGCGCATCGAGGCGCAGCCGGACGCCGCGGAGAAATGGGTCGCGCACGTCAACGAGGCGGCGGACGCCACCCTGCTGCCGATGGCGTCGAGTTCCTGGTACCTGGGCGCCAACGTCCCCGGCAAGCCGCGCGTCTTCATGCCGTACGCCGGCGGCATGAACCGCTACGCCGGCATCTGCGAGAAGGTCGCCGCCAACGGCTACGAAGGCTTCGAGCTGACGGGTTGAGGCGGGAACGGTCGCCGTCGCCGAGGGGATTATCGTTTGCTTAGGGTGTCCGCGGTCTAATGGGGTGAATCCTGCAACGATGACGGCTGGACATACCCCGCATGAAAGCCTCCTGGCTCGGCCCGCTCTTTGCAGCGGCTCTTCCCTTCGCGACGGCCCTCCCCGCCGTCGCAGACCAGCCCGTTTCCTACCAGACCCTCCTGACGCCGCTACTCAAGGCGGGAACGGACATCGTCGGGCAGCCGCTCGCCTATCCCGAGGGTGCGCCGGTGATCACGGCGGCCATCGTGACCCTCCCGCCCGGGCGGGAGACCGGCTGGCATGTGCACGAGGTCCCGCTCTTCGTCCATATCCTGGAGGGAGCGATCACCGTCGACTACGGCGAGAAGGGCACCAAGGTCTATGCCGCCGGCGATTCGCTCATGGAGGCGATGAACTGGCCGCACAACGGCACCAACAAGGGGACGGTGCCGGTCAGCATGATCGCCGTCTACATGGGCGGCGGCGGCAAGGCCGACGCGAAGCCGGCACCCGCCCCGCAATAGCCGCCGGCGTCACGCCGGGCGCGCGATCTCGCGATAGAGGTCGGCGTAGCGTTCCGCGGCGCGCGACCAGCTGAAGTCGGCGGACATCGCCGCCCGGACCACCGCCTCCCACCGCGACGGATCGCGCCGCAGCAGCGCCGCGCGGGTCGCGGCACCCAGGAACGCGTCAGGATCGATCGCGTCGAACAGGAAGCCCGTGCCGACCGCGTCGCGGGCGTCGGCGACCGTATCGGCGAGTCCTCCCGTCCGGCGGACGATCGGCGGCGTGCCGTAGCGCATGGCATAGAGTTGGGTCAGGCCGCAGGGCTCGAAGCGCGACGGCACCAGCATGGCGTCGGCACCGGCGATGATCCGGTGCGCCAGCGCCTCGTCGTAGCCGATGCGCACCGCCACACGGCGGCCGTCGGCCCGTGCGAGACGGGCGAAGCCGCTTTCCAGCGCCGGTTCGCCGGAACCGAGCATCGCCAGCTGGCAGCCCAGCCCGCCGAGGGAGGGCGCCGCGTCCAGCACCAGGTCGAACCCCTTCTGCCCGGTCAGCCGCGTCACGGCGCCCAGCAGGAACGCGTCCGGATCGGCGGCCAGCCCCATCTCCACCTGCAGGGCCGCCTTGCACCGCGCCTTTCCGGCCAGATCCGCCGGCCCGTAGGGCGCCGGCAGCAGCGCGTCCACCGCCGGATCCCAGACCGCGTAGTCGACGCCGTTCAGGATGCCGGAGACCGCGCTCCCACGCGCACGCAGCACCCCGTCCAGCCCCATGCCGTGCTCCGGCGTCACGATCTCCGCCGCATAGGTCGGGCTGACCGTGGTGATGCGATCGGCGAAGAGCAGGCCGCCCTTCATGAAGGAGACGCGTCCCCAGAACTCCAGCCCGTCCATGCCGAACAGCGCGATCGGCAGTCCGAGGTCGGCGAAGGCGTGCGCCGGGAAGAGCCCCTGGAAGGCGAGGTTGTGGATGGTCAGGACGGACGGCACGCCCGCACCGTCCGTCGTCGCCATGTAGACCGGTGCCAGCGCCGCGTGCCAGTCGTGCGCATGCACGGTCTCCGGCCGCCAAAACGGATCGAGGCCGGCGGCGACCTGCGCCGCGGCCATGCCGAGCAGCGCGAAGCGCCGGTGATTGTCCGGCCAGTCGCGGCCGTCGGGGGACACGTAGACATGGCCGGGCCGGTCGTAAAGTGCGGGCGCATGCAGCACGTACGCGACGAGCCCGCTGCCCGGCACGCGGCCCCGCTGCAGTACCGGCTCGCCCGCCCAGGCGGGGGCGGGAACGGCGCACACCGTCTCCAGGCCCTCGATTCCGGCGAGGAAGCCGGGGAATCCGGGCAGGAGAAGGCGGACGTCCTCGCCCCGGGCGGCGAGCGCGGCGGGCAGGGCGGCGACCACGTCGCCCAGCCCCCCGGTCTTCACGAAGGGATAGAGTTCCGCCGCGACGTGCAGGATGCGCATCGGCGTCAGCCGAGCCGTTCGAGCATGGCCCGTGTGATCAGGGTGATGCCCTTGTCCGACCTGCGGAACCGGCGGGCGTCCTCCTCGGGATCCTCGCCCACGACGAGCCCGCGGGGAATGTTGCAGCCGCGGTCGACGATGACGTTCTTCAGCCGCGCATAGCGGTTCACCCGGACCTCGGGCAGCAGCACGGCACCGTTCAGTTCCGCCCATGAATCGACGCGGCAGCGCGAGAAGAGCAGCGAGCGCCGCACCGCGGAGCCGGAGATGATGCAGCCGCCGGACACCAGCGAATCGAGCGCCATGCCGCGGCGGGTGTCGTCGTCGAAGACGAACTTGGCCGGCGGCAGCTGTTCCTGGTGCGTGATGATCGGCCAGTTCGCCGTATACATGTCGAGTTCGGGCGTGACCGCGCAGAGGTCGATGTTCGCGGCCCAGTAGGCGTCGAGGGTGCCGGCGTCGCGCCAGTAGGATTCGGCGTCGCCCTCCGACACGCAGCTCAGCGCGAAGGGATGCGCCACCGCCTCCCCCTTGGCCACGGTGTCGGGGATGAGGTCCTTGCCGAAATCGTGTGTCGAACCGGGCTTCGCCGCATCCTGCGCCAGCCGGTCGTACAGATAGGCCGCGTTGAAGACGTAGATGCCCATGCTCGCCAGCGCCCTGTCGGGCTTGCCCGGCATGGAGGGCGGGGTAGGCGACTTCTCGATGAAGTCGACGATGCGCAGGCTCTCGTCGACATGCATCACGCCGAAACCGACCGCTTCCTCCAGCGGCACCTCGATGCAGCCGACGGTGCATTCCGCCCCCGTCTCCACGTGCGAGGCGAGCATGCGCGAATAGTCCATCTTGTAGATATGGTCGCCCGCGAGGACCACGACGAACTCCGGTCCGTTCGCACGGATGATGTCGAGGTTCTGATAGACCGCGTCGGCGGTGCCGCTGTACCAGGACACCTCGTCGATGCGCTGCTGCGCCGGCAGAAGGTCCATGAACTCGTTGGCTTCCGGGCGCAGGAAGGACCAGCCGCGCTGCAGGTGGCGCAGCAGGCTGTGCGACTTGTACTGGGTCAGCACGCCGATCCGCCGCAGCCCCGAGTTGATGCAGTTCGACAGCACGAAATCGATGATGCGGAACTTGCCGCCGAAATAGACGGCGGGCTTCGCCCGATTGTCTGTCAGTTCATGGAGGCGGCTGCCGCGGCCGCCGGCGAGGACCAGCGTGTAGGCGCGACGCGGCAGCTGCAGCCGCGAATGTTCCTCCAAAATCGTCTCGGCCATGGCCGTTTCATCCCGTTTCGACGCCGGCGGCCGTCACCGCTGTTGACCCGCCGGCCGCTCCAGCCCCACCTTGCGGCGCATGCACTCGCCCCAGCCGGTCTATCGCCCGCGGCCCGCCGACCGCCAGCCCATATTCAACGCGCCACCCGGAACGGTGATCCTGTGCATCGCCATCGCGGCGGCACATTTCGTCCGGGTGATGCTGCCATACAGTGTACAGGATGCGCTGATCGAGCGCTTCGCCTTCGTGCCGGCGGCGTTCCTGGCGCAGTTCGGGCCGCAGGGCGAAGGGCTGCTGGCGGGGGAGCTTTTCTCCCTCCTCAGCTATGCCTTTCTGCACGGCGACGGCATGCACCTGTTCCTCAACGTCGGCTTCCTGCTCGCCTTCGGCAGCATGGTGGAGTGGACGATCGGAACGGCGCGCATGCTGCTGCTCTTCTTCGCCTGCTGCATCGCGGCGGCGCTGGCGCAGGCGCTCTCGGTGGGTGCGGCGCCGATCGCGGTGATCGGGGCGTCGGGCGGCGTCTACGGCCTGCTGGGCGCTGCGGTGCCGTACCTCTTCCGGGGGGACGTCGCCGCAAGCCGTCGCGGCGCGCTGACGTTCGTCGCGGTGATCATGGGCCTCAACCTGCTGGTCGGGCTGGCCGGCATGCAGTTCCTGCCGGGGCCGGGAATCGCATGGGAGGCGCATGTGGGCGGCTTCGTCGTGGGCTTTCTGCTGATCCACCTGCTGGCGCGCCATCCCCCTGCGCGTCGCCATTGACGGCCGCGCCGCGGCCGGCCATAGCAGGATGATGCTCGTCGAGATCACGCCAGAGTCGCACGGGGTCGAGATCGACCTCGCCTATGCAACGCCCGAGAACTTCACCGGCAAGCCTATCTACATCCGGGCTGCCTGTTTCCTGCTGCCCGAAGCCGAGGCGGCGCTGCGGCGTGCGGTCGCCATTGCCGCCGGTCTCGACCTGCGGCTGCGCGTCTACGATGCCTTCCGGCCGGTGGAGGCGCAGTGGGCGCTGTGGAACCACACGCCCGATCCGAACTATGTCGCCGATCCGCGCAAGGGCGGCCCGCATACGCGCGGCGCCGCGGTCGACCTGACCCTCCTACGGCCGGACGGCAGCGTGCTCGACATGGGCACCGGCTTCGACGACCTGCGGCCCCAGTCGCACCACGGCGTGACCGACATCCCGGCGGAGGCCCAGCGCAACCGCCTGATCCTGCTGGGGATCATGACGGCGGCGGGCTGGGACTTCTACCGGAACGAATGGTGGCACTACCAGCTGTTCGACAGCCGCCGGTTCGCTTCGCTCACCGACGTCGAGGCCGGCACCAACATGATGACGCCGGCCTGAGCGCCGCAGGTCAGCGCTTCGGCTGCGGGACCATGCGCAGGTAGGGCTTCAGTTCCTTCCAGCCGCCCGGGAAGAGCGTCTTCGCGTCCTCGTTGTTCACCGAGGGCACGATGATCACGTCCTGGCCGTGGTTCCAGTTCACCGGCGTGGCGACCTTGAAATCGGCCGTCAGCTGCAGCGAATCGATGACCCGCAGGATCTCGTCGAAGTTCCGGCCGGTGGATGGCGGGTAGGTGATGATCAGCTTCACCTTCTTGTCCGGCCCGACGACGAAGACCGAGCGCACCGTAACCTTGGCGTCGGCGTTCGGGTGGATCATCCCGTAGAGGGTCGACACGTTGCGGTCCGCGTCGGCGATGATCGGGAAGTTGACGGACTGGCCCTGGGTCTCCTCGATGTCCTTCTCCCACTTCGCGTGGGAGGGCAGCTCGTCGACGGACAGGCCGATGACCTTGACGTTCCGCCTGTCGAACTCCGGCTTCAGCCGCGCGACCTCGGCGAGTTCGGTCGTGCAGACGGGCGTGAAGTTCGCGGGATGCGAGAACAGGACGGCCCAGCCGTTTCCGATGAACTCGTGGAAGTCGATCTTGCCCTGCGTGGTCTCGGCCGTGAAGTTCGGCGCGATGTCACCGAGTTGCAGCGTCATGTGGTTTTCTCCCTCGCCCGGTTGCCGGCCAAAGCCGGTCGGTGCGGAGGATATGGACCCGCTCCGCACATCGGCAAAGGATATCACTGGTATCTCGGTGAAAGGTCAGGGGGGCCGCGACATGACGGAATCGGGCCGGGACGCGAAGGGGCCGCGGGACTGGAAAGCCTATTATTCCGCGACGGAGGCACGTCCGCCGCGCCCGACGCTGCTGCGCGCACTGTCGCTCTTCGAGGACGAGGGGCGGACGAAAGGTCGCGCCGTCGATCTCGGCAGCGGCGGCGGCCGCGACGCCGTCGAGCTGCTGCGCCGCGGCTGGCAGGTGCTCGCCATCGACGCCGAGCCGCAGGCGGCGCAGAGCCTGGGCGGCCGCCCCGACCTGCCGCGATCCGGCGGCCTGGTCACCCGGACGGCGCGGTTCGAAGAAGCGCGCTGGCCGGAGGTCGACCTCGTGAATGCGAGCTTCTCGCTGCCCATCTGCCGGCCGGCGGCCTTCCCGGCCCTGTGGGCGGCGATCCGCGGCTCGCTCCGCCCGGGCGGGCGGTTCGCCGGCCAGTTCTACGGCGAACGCGACGATTTCGCCCGCGATCCGCACCTCACCTGCCATACCGCCGAACAGACGGCGGCGATGCTGGAGGGCCTTGAGGTCGAGATGCTGGACGAGGAGGAGGCCGACGGCGTGACGCCACGCGGGCGTCGCAAGCACTGGCACATCCGCCATGTGGTCGCGCGGCAGCCGTAGCCGGGACGAGGGCTGCCGCGGCACTAGACCCATTCGGCCGGTCATCCGTATTGACCATTACAGTTTTATGACAAGTGATGCAGGAATCGGCATTCCGGCCCCTCGGTGTGCAGCGAAGCCGTGTCAAACCGGCTCGAAAGGCCCATCTTTCTGCCACGATGAAGAATCCGAAGCTCCGTCACCAGTACGCCGCCCTGCCCTACCGCTGGGACCAACATGGCGCGCGCGTTCTCCTGGTGACGTCGCTCCAGACGCGGCGCTGGATCATCCCCAAGGGCTGGCCGGAGAAGGACGCCCTGCCGCATGAACTGGCAGCGCGTGAAGCCTACGAGGAGGCCGGGATAAAGGGGCCGATCGACGAGCAGCCCTTCGGGGTCTACCACTATGAGAAGACGATCCGCCCGAAGAAGGTGCAGCGCTGCCGGGTCGACGTCTTCCTGATGCGGGTCGAGCGTGAGCTGAACGCTTGGCCCGAACGCGGCCGGCGCGAGCGCGCCTGGGTGACTCCGGCCGAGGCGGCCCTGATGGTCAGCGACGGCGGCCTCGTCGACCTGCTGCTGCGCTTCGCCTCAATGGCGACCGGCGCGGGGCCATCGCCATCGAGGCAGCTCGCCGAGTAACGGAGCTTAGGCGGGGAAGGCGACCGTGATCTTGCCGAGCGGCCCGAAATCGGCCACGCAGGTCTCGCCCGGCTTCACCGGAATGACCCCGGTGCACGAGCCGGTGGTCACGAACTGACCAGCCTTCAGCGTGCGCCCGTTGGCCGACATGTGGTTCACGAACCAGACGAGCGCGTCCATCGGATGGCCCATCACCGCCGCTCCGGTGCCGCGGCCGCGCTCCTCGCCGTTGATCGTCATGACGACGTCGTGGCCGAGCAGATCGATGCCGCGCCAGTCGGTGAACGACTTGCCCTCGACATAGAGGCTGGAGGCGCCGTTGTCGCAGGCCGACCCCAGGCCGGCGAGACCGTGATCGTCCTCGAGCCTGCTCTCCGGCACCTCGATGCCGATCAGCAGCGCCTCGACCGCGTCCTCGACCTCGGCGCGGGTGTAGGGCTCGGCGCGCGGCGGCAGGTCGCGGCCCATGCGATAGCCGTATTCCGATTCCACGATCGGCCGCCGCATGTCGGCGAACGGGAAGGTCTGGTCGCCGTGGCGAATGCCGGCCTTCTCGATCCGGCCGAGGAACGGAACCGTGAGGCCCATGGCCGCGCGCGCCTTCGGATCGGCGGCGCCGATCTTCCAGCCCGCCGGATCGCCGCCGGTCAGCGCCCAGCCCGCCTCGCAAATCGCGACCGCTTCCGCCTCGTTCGCCGGCTTCAGGTCGTCCGGCAGATTCCGCCGCTGCCGCTTCGCGGTCGATTCCGCGAGGAATGCCGCCGCCTTCTGTATCTTTTCCTGGTTCACTGCGTCGCCTCCATCCGGGCTTTGACGACCTCGTCGGCCAGCCGCCCGGTCAACTCCTGCAAATGATCGAAGCTCCAGTCGAAGGACCCGACACCCATCGTCAGCGACCGCAGCTCGACGATCAGGTCGTGCATCTCCGACTGAGGCAGAAACGCCTGGACGGAATCCCAGCCCGGCCAGCCCTCGCGGCCGTCATAGCCGAGAAGCTGTCCGCGGCGCCCCGAAAGGAGGCGCTGCACGTTGGATGTATAGTCGTTCGGGACGTGTACCGTCACCCTCAGGATCGGCTCCAGCAGGACCGGCCCGCATTTCGGCATGCCCTCCGACATCGCCAGGCGCCCGGCCGTCCTGAACGCCATTTCGGAGCTGTCGACGGCGTGGAACTTGCCGTCGAGGAGCGTCACCGCGACATCGACCACCGGAAAGCCGAGCGGCCCGCGCGCGAGATAATCCTTCACCCCCGCCTCGACCGCGGGAATGTACTGTTTCGGCACGGCCCCGCCGACCACCCGGTCGCCATAGGCGAAACCTTCGCCGCGCGGCAGCGGCGCAATCTCGACATGGATGTCGGCGAACTGCCCGTGCCCGCCCGTCTGCCGCTTGTGGCGGGCATGCTGCTCGACGCTCTTGCGGATCGTCTCGCGGTAGGGCGTCAGCGGCCGGGCCGCCCGGACGTTGACGTTCCACTTGCTGCCCAGGCGCATCAGGGCGACCTGAAGATGCTGCTCGCCCTGGCCCCAGAGCAGAAGTTGATGCAGCTCGGCGTCCTGCTCGACGGAATAGGATGCGTCCTCCTCGATCAGCCGGGCGATGGCGCTGGACAGCTTGACCTCGTCCTGCCGGTTCTCCGGCTGGACCGCGAGCGAGAAGATCGGCGGCAGCGGCTTGGGCCAGTCGGCTGCCCGCGACGTGCCGGCCGGAGTCAGGACATCACCGGTCCTGAGCGTTTCCAGCCGGCCGATGGCGATGACGTCACCGGGGCCGGCCGACGGAATCTTGGAGAAACTCGTCCCGAACGGGCGCATCAGGTTGCCCAGACGCTCCCCGCCCAGCGTCGCCCCCTCCTTCAGGGTCCCACGCAGGACTCGTGCGAGCGCCACCTTGCCGGTATGCGGCACATAGGTCGTGCGCGCGATCTGCACGACCACCTCGCCCGCCTCCTGCAGGCCGCGCCGGGCGACGTTCGCCTCCAGGGTCGGCGTATCGTGGCGCAGCGCCTTCAGCAGGCGGCGCACGCCGCCGTCGTTCAGGGCGGATCCCAGGAGGACCGGCACGATCAGGTCGTCGCGCAGTTCCTTGCGCACATAGCCGTAGATGTCCTGCGGCGCGGGCACCTTGTCCTCGAGGACCTGCTCCAGCAGGTCGTCGTCATGGTCGGCCAGCGCCTCGATCATCGCCTGGCGGGCTTCCTGCTCGCGCTCCAAGATGTCCGACGGCAGCTCGATCAGGTCGGAGGGCTGGCCGGCCCGGTAGCGATACGCCCGCTCGCTCACGAGGTCGACATAGCCGACGATCGCCTCCCCCTCGCGGATCGGCACCTGGCGCAGCACGAGCGGGCGCTGCGAGACGCCCTGCAGCGCCGCCAGGATTTCGCGCACGCGATCGCTCGCCGCATCCATCTTGTTGATGAAGAGGAGATGGGGAATCGCGTTCGCGTCGAGGAAGCGGAGGATCGGCGCCACCGTCAGTGCGCGCGCCGGCTCGGGATCGCAGACCACGACGGCCAGATCGGCCACCATGCAGGCGTTCTGCGCGTCCTGCAGAAACTCGATCGAGCCCGGACTGTCGAGGAACGACCATGAGTCGCCGAGATAGGCGGTGTCGACCGCGGTGATTTCGACGGTCATCTGCTTGGCGCGCGCCTCCGGCGCACCGTCGCCGACCGACGTTCCGTCGCGCACCGAACCTTTGCGCGGGATCGCGCCGGTCGCGTGCAGCAGGCTTTCGAGAAGGGTCGTCTTGCCGCTGAGATACGGCCCGACGAGTGCTACGCAGCGGCTTCGGGCAGTTGATCCATCGTTCATCCGGCCCTCCCTTGACGCATGCTTCGCTGGCATGTCGCCAGGGCATGTTTTCAAGCAACGGGGACGGTGGCAACGGGAATCGGCGGCCGCACTCATGCGAAAGCCGGCCCCGCGTCCGCCGGGCCGGCTTCCATCGTCAGCGGTCGTCGGGGCCCTTGCTCAGGCCCCGCGCCTTTCACCCTACCGGGTCGGGGCGGTGGACGGGGCGCCCATCCCGCCGGCCGGCGGCGTGCCAGCACCGCGTGCGGCCGAGTCGCGCTCCGCCTTGATATCCTCCTGGGTCTGGAAGTCGGGAGCCGACTGCAGCTCCTCCTTCGTCCACTGGACGACGATCGCGTCGCTCGACCGGACCTGCAATTCGTTCCAGTCGACACCCACCGACTTCGCGCCCATGCCGAGGAAGCCGCCCACGGACACGACTGCACCGACGATCTTGCCGTCCTTGTCGAAGATCAGGTCGTCGATCGTGCCGACGTCCTCGTCCTTCGGATTCTTGACCGACGCGCCGATGATCTCGTCGGCGCGCATCTGCCCGGCCTCCTGCTTATCGAGAAACGCCCCCGTCGCAGCCGCGGTCGTCGCCGACGGCGCCGCCATCGTCTCGCTCGGCTTGCCCATCGTGTCGGCCCCACCCGGCTTCGACATGGTGCTGGACGACGCCGGCGGCGTGGTATCGCCTGCCTTCGGAGGGGTAGTCTGGGCCATCACCGGCGCAGCGAGGAACATCGCGATCGCGCTGCCGAGCAACAGATTCTTGGTCATTGGAATACCCTCGTCACTGATGTAACTGGCTCATCAACAACAAGCCTGCTGACCGGTTCCCGGCTTCTGTCCACCATAAAAAGAATATTCTGAATGGCTTGGCGCATCTTCGCGGTCCTGTCGGCGGCCTATCTCTCCAGCCAGTTCTTCCGCGTCTCGAACGCCGTCATCGCGCCGGAACTCATGCGCGAACTCGATCTGTCGCCCGCCGTGCTGGGCGCCATGACCGGCGCCTTCTTCCTCACCTTTGCCTGCGCGCAGATACCGGGCGGAATCCTGCTCGACCGGTGGGGCCCGCGCCGCACGATGGCGGCGGTCATGAGCGTTGCGGTCGCGGGATCGCTGCTGTTCGCCGTAGCGAACAGCGCCGTCGCCCTGACCGTGGCGCGGGCGCTGATGGGCGTCGGCTGTGCCGTCGGCCTGATGGGCGCGCTCGTGATCCTTGGACGCTGGTTCCCGCCGCACCGCTTCGCCCCGCTCAGCGCGCTGCTCTTCGCGATCGGCGGATCGGGAACCCTGCTCGCGACGACGCCACTCGCCGCGGTGACCGCGGCGGTCGGCTGGCGCGGCGCCTTCGTCGGCATGGCGGCGGCGACCGCCTGCCTCGCCGCGTTGATCTTTCTCGTCGTCCGCGACCGGCCGGAGACAAGTGCCCCCGGGGCGCACGGGGCCGGAACGGGGGCCGGAACGGGGGCAGGAGCGGGGGCAGGAGCGGGGGCAGGAGCGGGGGCAGGAGCCGGAGAGATCCTGCGCGGCATGGCGGCCGTGCTCCGCAACGGCCGCCTGCGCCGCATCGCCGCCCTGCAGTTCGTCGGGTATGGCAGCCTGATGTCCGTCGCCGGCCTCTGGGCCGGCCCCTATCTCGAGGACGTTCATGATCTCGGCGCCGTCGCCCGCGGCAACGTCCTGCTCGGCGTCAACCTCGCGATCATCGCCGGCGCCCTCGGCTACGGATGGCTGGCCCCCTGGGTGCGCTCCCCGAAGCGGCTGATCGTGCCGGGGACGGCGATCGGCATCGGCCTCTTCTGGCTGATGGCCGTCCTCGAGGCGCCGCCGCTGTGGCTGGCGGCGCCGACCCTCTTCCTCCTGGCCTTCTTCGGCAGCTACTTCATGCTCCTGCACGCCCATGCCCGCGCCGTGCTGCCGGCACATCTGCTCGGCCGCGGGCTGACCCTGCAGAACACTGCCTCGATCTTCGGCGTGTTCCTGTGGCAGTCGCTGACCGGGCTCATCGTCGAAGCCTTCGCGGACGCCGGCGCAGCGGCGCCGGAAGCGGCCTACCGCACGGTCTTCGGCTTCCTCGGAGCGGTTTCCCTGGCCGGGCTTCTGGTCTACAGCGGATGCGAGGACGATCCGGAGCCGCCCGAGGACTGCCGCTGACCGGCACGCTTCTGGCAGGCAGCACGATGAAGGGTTCCGCACGGACCCGCCAACCGAGGGACGGACGACATGAAGGCAGGCACGGTCAGGATCGACGGCGAGCGTCTGTGGCAGCGGCACATGGACATGGCGAAGATCGGCGGCACGCCGAAGGGGGGCGTGAACCGCTTGGCGCTGACCGAGGAGGACATCGTCGCGCATCGCACGATCGCCGACTGGGCGAAGGCCCGCGGCTTCGGCGTCTATCTCGACGACATGGGCAACATGTTCGTCCGCCGAGACGGCACCGACCCGACGCTGGCCCCGGCGATGAGCGGGTCGCATAGCGACACCCAGCCCACCGGCGGCCGCTTCGACGGCATCTCCGGCGTGCTGGCAGCCTTCGAGGCGCTGGAGGCGATCGACGATGCGGGGATCGAGACGCGCCGTCCGATCGAGTGCGCCATCTGGAACAACGAGGAGGGTGCGCGCTTCACGCCCGGCGTGATGGGCTCCGCCGTCTATTGCGGGAAGAGCGACCTGCAGACGATGCTCGCCGGCACCGACGCCGACGGCATCTCGATGGGATCCTGCGTCGCGGCGCTCAAGGCCGCCCTGCCCGATGCGCAGCCGCGCGCGCTCGGCACGCCGGTCGCGGGCTTCATCGAACTCCATATCGAGCAGGGGCCGCTGCTGGAGGCCACCGGAAACGTCATCGGCGTCGTCACCGGCATGCAGGGCAATCGCCGCTTCTTCGTCGACGTGGTCGGCGAGGACGCCCATTCCGGCACGACCCCGCTCAGCCGGCGCAAGGACGCCTTCGTCGCCGCGACGGACATGGCCCGCGCCCTGCGCGACCTGTTCCACGATCCCGAGGACGTGCTGCGCTTCACCATCGGACGGTTCGAGGTCTCTCCGGGCGCCGTGGTGGTAGTGCCGGGTCGGGTGTTCTTCACCGTCGACTTCCGCAATCCCTCCGCCGACGTCCTGAAGCGCCTGGGCGACCAAGTGGAAGCCGTCTGCCGCAAGCATGCCGGCCCATGCGAGGTGACGGTGCGCGAGCCGTCGAGCGCGGCGCCGATCGACTTCCCGGACACGATGCTGGATGCCATCGAGCGCTCGGCCGACGCGCACGGCTACCCGAAGATGCGCATCTACTCGGGTGCCGGACACGATGCCCGCTACATGCACACCATGTGTCCGACGGGCATGGTGTTCGTGCCGTGCGAGCGCGGCCTCAGCCACAACGAGGCGGAGAATGCCGAGCCGGAGCATCTCGCGGCGGGCACACAGGTCATCTGCGACGTGCTGCTGGAGATGGCCGAACGCCCCTGAGACGGGGGCTCCGCCCCTTGCCCGGGCGGCGAGGCGCGCAGATCATCCCGGAGCCTGCAACCGAGGAGACCGGGATGATCGCCGACGTCCGCACCTACACCATCGTGCCGCGCCGCATGAACGAGTATGTCGGCCTGTTCGAGGCGCATGCCCTGCCGGTGGCGCAGCGGCACGGGCTGACGCTCGCCGGCTACTTCATCAGCCAGATCGGCGCGCTCAACCAGGTCGTCCACATCTGGACCTACGACAGCCTCGCCGACTTCGAGGCCAAGCGGGCCGCCCGCGATGCGGACCCGGCGTGGGGCGACTATCTCGCGAAGACCGCGGGCATGGTAACGGCCCAGGAGGACAAGATCATGCGGCCCGCCTCCTTCTCGCCCATCCGCTGACGGCTCCGCCGGGGCCGCGCCGATTCAGAGATGATCGGCTTCGAAGTCCGTGCAGGACAGACCGAACGCCGCCAGTCCCTCTTCGAGATAGTCGGGCAGCACGGGGATCCCGAGCAGGTACTCGCTGGTCGGGCCGCTGTGGCGTTCGCGCGCCGCGGCCACGGCGTCCGACCACTCGTCCGCGGTATAGTCGCCGCGGCCGAGCCACGCGAGCGCCACGAGTTCGGCCTGCTCGTCCTCGTTCATCGCCTCGATGAACGCCGCCAGTTCTTCGCGCGTCGGGTCGTCCGGCTGATCTTCCAGCACCTCGCGGAAATCGTCGTCGATCTCGTTCCCGCCTTCGTCTTCGACCGCCGGCGGCTCCGTCGCGTCGTAGGCGCGCGCCTTCATCACCACCCAGCAGACCTTGTCCGAATCCATCTGCAGCATCGATCGCTCCTGCGCATAGCGTGTGCAGGCAGAACGGTGCGGGCCGCGGACGGTTCGATATCCTCTGCAGGCCGGCGTCCCCAGGGCCGGCGGACCGCTTCGCCTTGGACCCGGATGACATTGCACCTATCTTCTGATCCTGTGCCCCCGCGATGGCACATCCGAGACGACGGCAGACGATGAACAAGGTCAGGAGAGAGGCACTTTTCCCGATCGGACAGGTGGTGAAGCACCGCCTGTTCCCGTTCCGCGGCGTCATTTTCGATGTCGATCCGGAGTTCAACAACACCGAGGAATGGTGGGAATCGATCCCCGAGAACGTCAGGCCGCGCAAGGACCAGCCGTTCTACCACCTGCTCGCCGAGAACGAGCAGAACACCTACGTCGCCTACGTGTCGGAGCAGAACCTGCTCGAGGACGAGACGGGCAAGCCGGTCAACCACCCGGCGGTGGCCCAGCTCTTCGGCGAGCTGAAGGACGGGCGCTATGAACTTCGCGACCACCGCTCCCTGCTGCACTGATCCCGAGGCGCCGAGAGCCTGCCCGTGAAGCGATTCTACAAGACCGTCGACATCGAGGGGCCGACGGACGGCGTCTGGCGCATTCTTCTGGATGGCCGGCCGGTCCGCACCCCGGGACGCGTCCATCTCGACATCGCCACCGACGCATTGGCGGAGGCGATCGCCGCGGAGTGGCGGGCGCAGAGCGAGAAGATCGACCCGAACAGCATGCCGCTGACCAGCCTCGCCTCGACGGCGGCGGACCGCGTCGGTCCGCTGCGCGGGCCGGTCACCGATCAGCTCCTGGGCTTCGTCCAGTCGGACATGGTGTGCTACCGCGCCGACAGCCCGCGCGAACTCGTCGCCCGCCAGGACGCCTGCTGGCAGCCGCTGGTCGACTGGCTGGAGCAGCGCTTCGACGCCCGCCTCACCGTGACCAGCGGCGTCATGCCGGTCAGCCAGCCCGAAGCGGCCGGCCGGGCGGTGCGCGCGGCCCTTGCAGCACTCGACGACGATGCGCTGACGGCCGTCAGCTGCGCGGCCGCCGCGACCGGTTCGCTCGTCCTCGCCCTCGCGCTGATCGAGGGCCGGCTCGACCCGGAAGCGGCGATCGAAGCTGCCCATCTGGACGAGCTTTGGCAGGCCGAGCAGTGGGGCAGCGAGGATCACGCCGTCGAACGGCGCGCCGTCACCAGCGCCGACATCGTCGCCGCCGCGCGCTATCACGCGCTGTCGCGCCCCGTCGCCGGCGGCGGCGGGTTCCCCGGGGCCTGATTCTCGGAACCTGCCCGTCGCGGTTCTGGCCGCGTTGACAGGCCCACGGGCCTGCCGCATCTTCTCGCCGCCTTCAAGCGGAGCAGCGCGATGACCGATACCCGGCAACTCGAATCCATCATCAACGCCGCGTGGGACGTCAAGGACACGCTGTCCTCCGGGACGCGCGGCGAAAAGCGCGACGCCGTCATGGCCGCCATCGAGGGCCTGGACGAGGGCGCTCTGCGCGTCGCCGAGAAGGTCGACGGCGCCTGGCGCGTGAACGAGTGGCTGAAGAAGGCCGTGCTTCTGTCCTTCCGGCTGTGGAATTCCGTCGCCGTTCCGGGGGGGCCGCGCGATCCCGAGCTCGGCGACTCGCCCTGGTTCGACAAGGTCCCGTCCAAGTTCGCCGGCTGGGGCGAAAACAGCTTCAAGGCCGCCGGCTTCCGCGCCGTCCCGAACTGCGTCGTCCGCCGCTCCGCCTACATCGCGCCGAACGTCGTGCTGATGCCCTCCTTCGTGAACGTCGGCGCCTATGTCGACAGCGGCACGATGATCGACACCTGGTCGACGGTCGGCTCCTGCGCCTATGTCGGCAAGAACTGCCACATCTCCGGCGGCGTCGGCATCGGCGGCGTGCTGGAGCCGCTGCAGGCGGCACCGGTCATCATCGAGGACAACTGCTTCATCGGCGCGCGCAGCGAAGTGGCCGAGGGCGTGATCATCGAGGAAGGCGCCGTCCTGGCGATGGGCACCTTCATCGCCGGCTCGACCAAGGTGATCGACCGCGACACCGGCCAGATCTACATCGGCCGCGTGCCGTCCTACGCCGTCGTGGTGCCGGGCAGCCTGCCCGGCAAGGCCCTGCCCGACGGCAGCCCGGGGCCGTCGCTCTACTGCGCGGTCATCGTCAAGCGGGTGGACGAGAAGACGCGCTCGCGCACCTCGATCAACGAGCTGCTCCGCACATGACCGGGCCGGACGCCGCGGCACTCGGCGATCCGGTTCCGCTGCTGGCCGACCTGATCCGTCGGCCGAGCGTCACGCCGACCGACGCGGGCGCCCTCGACGTCCTGCAGGACGCTCTCAGCCGACTCGGCTTCGTCTGTCACCGGCTTCCGTTCTCGGAGCCCGGGACGCCCGAGGTCGACAATCTCTACGCCCGCTTCGGCACCGACGGACCCAACCTCTGCTTCGCCGGCCACACCGACGTGGTGCCGGTCGGCGATCCGGCCGACTGGACGCACGACCCGTTCGGCGCGGAGATCGCAGACGACCGTATGTACGGCCGCGGCGCCGTCGACATGAAGGGGGCGATCGCCGCATTCGTCGCCGGCTTCGCCCGAGTCGTCGCCGAGGGCGGACCGTTCAAGGGCTCGGTCAGCTTCCTGATCACGGGCGACGAGGAAGGCCCGGCGGTCAACGGCACGATCAAGGTGCTGCACTGGCTGGCGGAACGTGGCGAGCGCCTCGACGCCTGCATCGTGGGCGAGCCGACCAATCCCGCCGAAATGGGCGAGATGATCAAGATCGGCCGCCGCGGCAGCTACAACGGCCGTCTGAAGGCCTTCGGCGTCCAGGGGCACGTCGCCTATCCGGACCAGGCCGACAACCCCGTCCACCGGATGATCCGGCTGCTCGACGCACTGGTCTCGCCGCCGCTGGACCAGGGCACCGAACATTTCCAGCCGTCGGGCCTGCAGGTGACGACGGTCGACGTGGGCAATCCGACGACCAATCTGATCCCCGCGACGGTCAGCGCGGGATTCAACGTCCGCTTCAACGACCTCTGGAGCGGCAGGTCGCTCGACGAGGCGCTGCGCCGCCGCCTCGACGCCTGCGGGAGCCGCTACGAACTCACCGCATCGGTCAGCGGCGAATCCTTTCTGACGGCGCCCGGGCCGCTCAGCGACGCCCTGGTGTCCGCCATCGAGCGGGTCTGCGGCGCGCCGCCGGAACTCAGCACCTCCGGCGGGACGTCCGACGCCCGATTCATCAAGGACCACTGCCCGGTGATCGAATGCGGGCTGGTGAACGAGATGGCGCACAAGGTCGACGAGAACGTCCGGCTGGACGATCTCGACAGGCTGACCCAGATCTACGCGCTCGTCCTTCGCGACCACCTCGCCGGCAGATGATCCCGGCGCCGCGATGATCGGCGGAGCGGAGATCGCACGCAACCTGCAGGGCGCCTTCCGCCTCGCCGCCCGCGACCCGTCCGGGCTCCAGTCGTTCGACACCGGCATCGACGGCTTCTGGCGCTCCTTTTTCGCCGGCGTTGTCGCGCTGCCCTTCTACGTCGCCATCCTCGCGGCGGGGCAGGCCGAACCGGGCGAGATGCCGGTTACCGTGACGGCGACGGCGTATTTCCTGACCCAGGCCATCGCCTATGTCTGCGGTTGGTTCGCCTTCCCGCTGGCGATGATCTACGTCACGCGCTTCATCGGCCGCGAGCAGTTCTACGTGTCGTACATCATCGCGGCCAACTGGTGCAGCGTCATCCCGCTGGGAATCTTCGGCGTGCTGGCCCTGCTCGGGGCCTCCGGCACGATCCCGACCGCCGTCCTCGGCATCGTCTATTTCGGCGTGCTGATCTGGACGCTGATGTTCCACTGGTTCGTCGCGCGCACGGCCCTGCAGATCAATGGGATCGGCGCGGCCGGAATCGTGGCGCTGGACCTGCTGCTCGGGCTGATGGTTTCGGGAGCCGCGGACGCGATCGTCACCCAGCCGATGTAGCCGTTTCGTAGACGACGTCGGTCAGGTAGAGGCCGTGCGGCGGCACGGTGGGGCCGGCGACACGGCGATCGCAGGCGGCGAGCACCGCCGCGACCCGGTCGACGGGCCATTTGCCCTCACCGACCAGCTTCAGCGTCCCCGTGAGAATCCGCACCTGGTTGTGCAGGAAGGAGCGCGCCGCGGCGCGCAGGTGGACCTCCTCGCCGACGCGCGTCACGGTCAGCCTGTCGAGCGTCCGGACGGGCGACTTCGCCTGGCATTCCGCGGCGCGGAAGCTGGAAAAGTCGTGCCGTCCGACGAGGCACTGCGCCGCCGCGTGCATCGCGTCGACGTCGAGCGGCGCAGGGACGTGCCAGACCTTGCCGCGATCGATCACCGGCCGCACCCTTCGGTTGAAGATCCGGTAGAGATAGGCCCGCCCGACCGCAGAGCGCCGCGCGTCGAACGCGTCGTCCACCGCCTCGGCCATGAGGATCGCAGCCGGCACCGGCTTCAGGTGATGGTTGAGCGCTTCCCGCACGGTGACCGGGTTCGTCTGGCGCGCGAGATCGAAATGCGCCACCTGCGCCAGTGCATGGACGCCGGAATCGGTGCGGCCGGCGCCCATGACGGCCGGCCGCTCACCGCAGAAGGCTTCGATCGCCTCCTCGATCGCCTGCTGCACCGACAGTCCGTTCGCCTGGCGCTGCCAGCCGACGAAGCCGGAGCCGTCATACTCGATGATGATCTTCCAGCGCGTCACGGCGCCGGCTCGTCCCCGCGCGGAAGCCGTGTCCCCGGCGCCAGCGCGTAGCCGCGCAGGAAGGCCTCCGCATCGACGGGCGCGCGCCCGGCCCGCTGCAGGCGCAGGAGCCGCAGGCCGCCCTCGCCGCAGGCGATCGTCAGGCCCCCGGGCAGCACGGTCCCCGGGTCGCCACCCGCCGCAGGATCGGCGACGGCGTCAAGGACCTTGATCTTGGCGTCGTCGTGCGCGAACCAGGTGCCCGGCCAGGGGTTGAGCGCACGCACCCGGCGATCGAGTTCCAGCGCCGGCCGCGTCCAGTCCAGCCGGCCCTCGTCGCGGCCGAGCTTGGCGGCGTAGGTGGCACCCTCGGCCGGCTGCGGTTCAGCCTTCAGCGAGCCGGCCGCCACACCCTTCATCGCCTCGACGATCAGCCGCGCACCGATCTCCGCCAGCGTGTCGTGCAGATCGCCAGCGGTCGTCCGCGGGCCGATCGGCACGCTCTCGCGCAGGAGCATGGGCCCGGTGTCGAGGCCCGCGTCCATCTGCATGATCGTGATGCCGGTCTCGTCGTCCCCGGCGAGGATGGCCCGCTGGATCGGCGCCGCACCGCGCCAGCGCGGCAGCAGCGAGCCGTGGATGTTGATGCAGCCGAGGCGCGGCGCGTCGAGCACCGCCTGCGGCAGGATCAGCCCGTAGGCGGCGACGACCGCGGCATCGGCGCCGAAGGCCGCGAAATCGGCCTGCGCTGCCGGGTCGCGCAGCGTCCTGGGCGTCCGCACCGGGAGACCGTGGGCTTCGGCAAACGTCTGGACCGGCGATGGCCGTTCGGCGTGACCGCGGCCCGCCGGGCGGGGCGGCTGGGAGTAGACCGCGGCGATCTCATGGCCGGCATCGCGCAGCGCCGCCAGGGCGGGCACGGCGAAATCGGGCGTGCCCATGAAGATCAGCCGGAGCCGCTGCATCGGCTCAGCCGGCCTCCGCTTCGACCTTGCGCTGCTTGTCGAGCCTGCGGAGGATCATCTTGCGGCGCAGCGCCGACAGGTAGTCCACGTGCAGGACCCCGTCGAGATGGTCGATCTCGTGCTGGATGCAGCGCGCCAGCAGGCCGTCCGCCTCCATCTCCTGCTCCTGTCCGTTCTCGTCCAGATATCGGGCCGTGACCGCGACGGGCCGGGTCACGTCCACGTAGATTTCCGGCAGGGAGAGGCAGCCCTCGTTGGCGACGGCTTCCTCATCGGAGGCCTTCACGATGCGCGGGTTCGCCATGCGGATCGGCTTGCGCTCGCCCTCCTCGCCGAGGTCCATCACCACCACGCGGCTGAGCACGCCGACTTGGGGTGCCGCGAGGCCGATGCCGGGCGCGTCGTACATCGTCTCGAGCATATCGTCCATGAGCCGCCGTACCCCATCGTCGACCTGGGCCACCGGTGCGCTCTTGCTCTTCAGCCGGCGGTCCGGCGCGATCACGATGGGGCGTATCGTCATGCTTCTGGGCTCTGAGGGGTCGGCACGCTACGTATGTGGCGCGGAGGACGGCGTCAAGCCGAAGGCCGCCGGTGCCGTCGGCGCAACCTGCCGCGTGTCCGCTCGTTAACCAGTGGCGCATCCGATAGACTCACGGGCTATGTCCAGACTGATCCACTTCCCGCTGTCGCCCTATTGCCGCAAGGTCAGGATCGCCTTGCGCGAGAAGGGCATCGAGGCGGACCTCGAAACGGAGCCGGTGTGGGATCGGCGCGACACCTTCCTCGCGATCAATCCGGCCGGCACTGTGCCGGTGTTCGAGGACGAGGACGGCACCATCGTCTGTGATTCCGCCGCAATCTGCGAGTATCTGGAGGAGGTTCGTCCGGAGCCCTGCCTGATCGGGCAGACACCGGTCGAACGGGCGGAGACCCGGCGCCTGGTCGCTTGGTTCGACGGCAAGTTCGCGCGCGAGGTGACCGACCAGCTCTACGGCGAGAAGGTGCTGAAACGCCTGATGCGCACCGGCGAGCCGAGCTCCGCCGCGATTCGGGCCGGCAAGCTCAACATCGTCTACCACCTCGAATATGTGGCATGGCTCACGGAACGGCGGAACTGGCTGGGCGGGGAGGCCTTCTCGCTGGCCGACATCGTCGCGGCCGCCCATCTCTCGTCGATCGACTTTCTGGGCGACGTCCCATGGGATGCGGTCGAAGGGGCGAAGCAATGGTACCAGCGCATCAAGTCGCGCCCGAGCTTCCGGCCGCTCCTCGCCGACCAGGTCCCGGGTCTGCGTCCCCCCCGACACTATGCCGACCTCGACTTCTAGGGGTCGTCCGTCAGAAGGATTAGGACTATGCGCATCATGCCTCGCGCACTCCCGGCGGCGATGCTGGGCCTCGCCATGCTCGCCCCGCCGACGATCGCGACCGTCGCAGCCCAGCCGATGGGTCCGCACGCGCCGCCGCCCGACCAGATCGTGCTCCAGCTGACATCCGAAGGCTGGGTCGAGACCAAGACGGCCAAGCTGGTCGCCAGCGTCGAGACAGTCCTGTCCGGCGAGCAGGCCGCACAGCAGTCCGGCCGCGTGCCGCCGGTGTTCGACGAACTGGCGAAGGGCGACTGGCGGGTTACCAGTTCCGACCGGTCGCGCGACGCCAGTGGCCTGGAGCGCTGGCGCGTCACTGCCGAGGTGCGCGTTCCCGAGGGCGCGCTCGGCGGCATCTACGACAAGGCCCGCCAGCTCAGCAAGCCGGGGCAGCAGTTGGAAGTGAACCAGGTCGACTTCAGCCCAACCCTCGCCGAGCGCGAGGACACGGCGGCGAAGCTGCGGGCCGACATCTACGGCCGCGCCGCCAAGGAAGCGGCAGAAGTCGCCAAGGTTTGGCCGGATCGCGGCTTCCGCGTGCAGCGCGTCGACTTTGAGAATGCGGGCATCCCGCGGCCGATGGCCTATCAGGATCGCGGCATGAAGATGGAGCGGGCGCAGATGGCGGCCGCACCGATGGCGGCCGGCGGCGGCGACATCGAAGTGTCCGAGCGTCTCGTCCTGAATGCCACGGTCGTGCTCGCCGCACCGGCGCCGCGCCCGGAGCCGGGCGAGTGGAAGCATGGCGACCGGAAGCACGACGACCGCAAGCCGGCGTCGGGCGACAAGAAGTAGGACCGGACGATCTCCCGCCTCTTCTGCTTCGGGCTCGGCTACACGGCCGCCCGGCTCGCC